>Ga0164241_10000634_pt1 | contig 57814 bp, 47 predicted proteins | sample OricomyardsoilBY_FD_108780 | JGI IMG/M metagenome (GOLD analysis project Ga0164241, IMG submission 108780) | Backyard soil microbial communities from Emeryville, California, USA - Original compost - Back yard soil (BY) | ecosystem: Environmental > Terrestrial > Soil > Unclassified | place: USA... | reverse complement strand
TGTTTGAGAATGGACATGATTTGGCTGTCGGTATAGCGCGATTTTTTCATTGCAGAATCTCCTGCGTATAGCGTACGAGAAAATTCTACTTATGACTCCTACTAAATTTCGGGGGGATTACCAATTCATCTCCACATATAAGATTCATCGCACATTTTGCGTAGTACACCTTTCTTCCGCTGCCATAAGTTACTGGCATGCATATCTCTAGCCCATCTTACTGTTAATGAACAATACATTATGCCTTCTTCTTTTCATATTATTCTGGTATCAGTTTCTTAACTTCTATTTCAGCGGAAGCAGGCATTTGATTTCGCTCGTAGTAACGCACTTGGTTGACTATATCTTTCGCCCGCTGAACGCGATCCCGCCGCCACTGTGTATCGATCTGATAGATGTTCAGATTATCAAAAACTGCAAACAGGTAGTGGACTTGATTTGTGCAACTCAAGTAGGAAAGTCCCACCATCCATTTCTCAAACTCAAATGACTCGAATACATATCCATTCAGAGAATTCCAAAACTTTGCAAGACGCATTGTCGGCTTGATTTTAAAGAGCTCCTGGTTGTTTTTTTTGTCTAGGGTTTCATTAAAGTCATTGGGATCGGTTCGAATCCAATTTCCAGATGATCCCACGATCTGATAACCGAGATAATCTTTTAGTGCAGGAACTAAGTCGAACTTGATGTGGTTAAGCTCCAAAACGATCGTGGGGGACGATTGTTTAATCTCTGAGCGAGAATAACTGTATTCCGCAAACCTCTTCAGGCGATCTAGGTATGTCTGGGTCCCATACCCTGCATCTGAAAAAACGATCATGTAGTCGATGTCAGATCGAGCATCCATGGCTCTAGGGAGGATGGTTCCGCGTGTGGACGAACCAAACTGAAATTGTTCCGTTAGATTGTTGGGAAAATATCCATCCAGCCGTGTGCGTAATGCCGCGATTGATCGGACAATAGACGACTTTTCTTCACCAGAAAGAACGGCATCGCTGGCTCGTGTTTCCAAGTAACTAAGGACAGACATTAACCTTTCTCCTGGTCGACTTTGTGCGCTGCCTCTCCTTTATTGATCCCATCTCGAGCTTTCTCGAAGTCACTGCGAGAAAAAGGATGACTGGCTTTGTTAAGCTCGTTCCGACGAGTTGTAAATTCATCCAATCCGTCAATTGCGGACTGATCATCGCATGTATGATTTAATCGTATTTCACGAAAAATCCGCGCATCATTACGTAATGCTAGATATTGATCACCCGCGGCTTTATGTGAAGATGATCTCTCGGATGGCTTCAAGAAAGTCATCAGCGCGGTTAGGAGCGCTACCAGAGAGGATAGACCCGCTGCCACCATGCCGTGGTCCCTGAAAAAGGCGGCCCCGGCAAGGGCGCTCATAGCGACGGATGGAACTCCGAGACTGTAGTGGTAGCGTGTCCAACGATCTGCGGCATTAAATTGGGCCTTACCGGAATGGATGCAATCTTCCTCGATTCGCTTCAATTCATTGGCTATAGAAGTTTTAATTTCGGATCTTATTTCACATTGTCCCATCACAACCTCGAATCTAGGTGCGGATCTCACGGACTCTACGCGATTGGCAATCATCGGCGACCATCCGGTTCTAAGGTTTCACTTTATTACTGCCATCTACCTGCATCTCACTTTCGCGTACAGCAGCATATGCGTTCCACCACGTTTTGAATACAAGCCGCAGGCCCAGCCACCACGCATAAGCAGGAGCAGCGGAGCTGCAATCGCTATCATCAAGCAATCCGTGCGCACACTCGTTGCGCAAGTTCGGACCGAAAGCGTCGCAAAACAGGGCCCTTAATTCGAATACCAAATCCTCGCCGAATACCTTTGTAACTTCTGGCAACGCCATGAGTTTGCTTAGTCCGTTTTCATTTTCGATGCCGTCTTTATCGAGAGTTGTCGTAGCAACATCTGCCTGCTTAAGGTGGGTGCGCACCATATGTTCGATTTGCGGAGTGAGTAGATGCAGCGCCACAGCGAAATCTCCGTCATAACCTGCGAAAAGTGCTCTGCCGAACAATCCAGCTCTTCCATTCGGCACTATGGGTGAGTGACGCGCGAGATCGACGAAGTCTGCCTCACGCAGCCTATGCTCTAACCGAAGAACTTCAAGCGCAGGAAGTATTGAGCTTTGCAGGGCGATGCCCAAGAACATCCCATGGTCCCTCACCATTGCCGCCCAAATGGCCTTTTCATCAGTCTCGGATAGTTCTTTAGCAAGAATATTGATCGCGGGGCGCTTGGCTATCACTCTCCCATCGCGGCTAAATATGGTGTTCTCAACCATCCATTGGAGCGGAAATTGCCTTACCCGTTCGACCATACGTTCCCGAAGAGCGTCGAATCGCGGTTCTGGCTGTATGTTTGCGAGTACTCTTAGGGCCTCGATAGGTTCTTTGCCACTAATCGCATTGCGTGCTTGGTCAACAAACTCAGTAATATCTATACCTGGGCCCCGAACCAACCCCATTTCATCGAGAGTTTTCTCGGCTGTATGGTTCTGGTGATGCCGTAATTCCTTTATGCGTTCGTCTACCCTGTAAATTTGGCGAAATCTTTTTGGGGTATCGCGATAAATCTGTATTGCCTTTTCATACAGGCTATTGCCAACTATGCTGGGGGACTGCTGGAGATTTGCGGACTGAAAAGTAGCCTCTCTAGCGTACGTTTCAGCCTGAGCGACAGTCATTTCCGTGTATTTTTCTTGTTGACCCAGCCAATGAAACCAATTTGCGGACTCCTCATAAAAAGCCCTAGCTCTCATTATGTCGCTTGCACCGTCAAATGCTTGAGCAATCTGCGCCAGCTTTTCCGCGATATCAAATCCGCCCTCTTTGGCCAAATGGTGATCGCGAAGGATTTGGGCTAAGCTCACACCAAAGAATCCTGACTCCACCGTGCTAGCCAAAAGCGCATCGACGAGTTTCTGACGTAGCTTCCCCACACGTTCGCCGCCCCCTCGACCCACACTTTGGGCAAGTACTAATCCGCGCTCCCAACCTTCTCGCGCACCCCTTACCCAAGTTCGGGGTTCTAATGGAAAACTTTGATAGGCATCTATAGAAAGGAACGCATGGTGAATTTGACGAGGATTGGCCACTTGCCAAAGTAAATCTGCCACGCGTGCTTTGAGAAGCGCATTGTCTATTAGCTGAACCGACCCAGCGAATAGGGACAGGTCTTCAATACTGAAATCTTCAGGGAGGGCCGAACGCCGATCATGGAAGGCAGCAAAGGGTTTGAAGGGTTCTGTCAGGCTTCCTGGACGCAACATCATGGAACACGCATCTGCCAGCAACCAAAGCACTTTCGCAGACTCCATACATCCACGCTCTGCGGCCTCCGTAGCGGCCTTCGAGAAGGCTGTCCACATCGCCGGATATCCAAAGTCGTTTTCATCTATCCGCTGTAACGCCGTTTGCCAACCACAATTTAAAAAGTGCTCCACGGTAACTGGCAGCTCGTGCGGATAGCGTCGCTGGCTCATTCCATACTCCTTTGTTTAAGATGCGGTCGACGAAATACTGAAGGTGTGGGTGATGCGAAGGGTGCATGTTTATCGATGTAATGATTCGGATATGCAGCACAGCTTGCATGTTCAGGCTTTGGTCGAAGGCCTGATTATAAGTCCCGCGCGGTTCATTAAATCATATCATGCAGGATTGGAAGTACTGGGAAACTTTATATAAATACGAGATCCCAAAGACCAGGAGCATGCGAATGTTAGCCATGGCGCAAAATCAGCGCATTGCGCACCTATTTGGGTGCCGCGCCTCAGGCTACAAATACAATGATTGGTGCAGTTAATGGAATAGGATTCTTGCATTAAATTGAACTAACAGCGGCTGACAACGAGGTCAATTTTTGGAAGCCTGTAATGAAGAAAGCCTCTGGAGCGGATCGTCTTGATCTAACTCTATATTTTATCCATACCAGCGAATAACTCATCAATTTCCGCCCTGACGACATTAACACTCCGTGGCGCATCAATGGCCAACTTCACCTGATTTCCGTTGATGACTCCGATTGTAACCGCGATAACTCCATCCGACGTGTAGAGATGGATCGTCTCATTCTCGCGTCGCGCAAGTGACAGCATTCAAGCCTCCGCTGCAATGTTCTGACTGTTTCATCAAGGTATCATTTCCAACCAACGGATGCCTCAGCAAAAGTCCTGGAAGCTTGTGCGATTTTTGCTATGCATTGTTTTCTGCTCACAAAGGGAGTGAGGATCACGGCGATAAACGAGCGAGAGCATGTATCGCGAAGACTACCTCGGGCAATTAGGGAATCTCGCAATGGAAGAAATCAGCGCGAAGTTTTGATCTAAATATCTTTAATTCTGATTCACCACCCGACAGCAACAGCAGTTGCGACAAGCTGGCACTTGCTGAACAAAGCCTGTATCGCCGGACTATCGGGAGCATGTGAGCGAAATATCTAAAACATGAAGAAACCCCATTCGGCGCGCTCAACGAAAGCGATACGAAGGCGGGTCACCGAAGAATAAAGATCAAATGCGGTGGCGATTCTTAAACGCAATGATATCGCCGGGGTATCTGAAATCGTCGCGACGCAATTAGTAATTAATGAAAACTAAATTTTAGAATTCAGGTGGCGACTGCCACATCGAAATCAACCGACCATTTTGTCATGCAGAGCACTGCCTGCCGACATTACAGGTCCTGCCTTGATGGCGGTTTATCCACAAACAGTTTCGTGAATTACGGAACTAAAAAAAGTTAAGGATCCGAAACTTGTCGTCAACGCCTAGTGACAGCGCCTAAGCTTTCAATAAGCAGCATGCGTATCAACGAGAATTACTTGCGCTCGCTTGTTGATGCGCACTCGAAATCGGGACGCACGATATCGCATGATATCGTCCTGCGTAGGCTCGGTACCGAGCAGGAAAAAGTTCTGTTATCGTCTTCGGATAATTGCGAAAATCCGTATTTTCTTGCAAACGCACCTGACGACTCATTCGCGCTCTCAATGGCTACATACTCAAGATCATACCGATCAGAGACACCAACCAAGAAATTGAAGAAATCGCGCCCTCTTCCATTCCGCTTCTCGGCAAAGGCAATTCTAGCAACCACTAGGCAGTTAGGAGGGTAATTCTTTGGCTTGTAGCGGAGATATAATTGAATTTTGCGAATGTTGACTGAGATTGTAGTCGAGTTTTTATCGACGTTAACAAGGTCCTTTCTGTAGCCGAAACCAAGTTTTATATAAGTATTAAGTTCCTTCGCAAAATCCAGGAATTCTTTGATCTTAGCTGACTTTATCGCTGCCAGTGGATCATTGGGAGATTTTATTATCATATCTGGTTAATTTTCACCTATTTTTAGAATAAACCAGGTGGCCAACTTGAGGATTATGAAGGATATCACCCAAAAAATACGGATTGGATTACAACGCGCCGTGCTGCTTGTTGAGCAGGCCTACGGTCTGCACGTTCGACGCATGCAACTTTCGAAAATAAACCAGATTCGAAGCTATAGGAGGACGTGTTTGTTTCCGCCGCCACTAAACGCGGACCCACATCACAAGGCCGCCACACAAGCTGAATTCAGCATGCCAAATCCACCTGAAATTAGAATATATTACTGATTGATTTCTCGTAAATTACCTACACTGCGCATATTCACCAGATTTAAATAGCGCCGATGGCCCATCTTTCAGTTCAACGTTGCTCAATCCTATATTCGTGGCAATGCTTTCGAATTCTTGTCTACTCAGCCCGGTATAAGCGCGCTTTTTACCGGCCAAAATAAAAAATCCCGATACATTCGAATGTCGATCCGACTCCACTTTTGCATTCTCCCCGAAGACGGTCCCATCTTGAACTCCGATGGAATAAATTATCGGGCCGAGGTAATAGGAGTTGTCGCTCGTAGTTATATATTTTTCCTCTGAACTAACCATCCATAGACGATAATTTTCTGATAGCTCAATGCACCCTTCCAACTTTGAGCAAGAAGTAAAAAGTGCTAGATAAGATAACGTGATCAACTTCCCACCATGTTTCACTCGATCGTGAGACATGCTGAGACTACGTTTATCAAAATAGAAGGCACATCGCCATTTCCGATAGAAATTCCAAAATCAGGTTCAACTTGACTCCACCAACCTCGGAAGGAATCCATTGCACTATTCCCGCAGCCTGGCGGAGAGGAGCATCCTATCTGCCGATAGTTTTCACGCAATCCGCAGTTACTGCAAATGAATGCCCTGAATAGACTGCCTCTTCGCCAGATGTGGATGTCCCGCCAAAGCCCACCCAATAGTAGCCATACTGATCAATCTCCGTAATTTGAGCGGCTTTGCCTATAAAAGACAGAATCTCCTTTTGCTCTTCTTCCGGTAAATCATTAAGAAGCCAGTCAGGAACACTGAGAAGAATTACTTCATCACCTACATGTAGATCTGCCATAAATGTTTAGCATCCTCCACTATATGTTTCGCCTTTTGGCCCAACGCATTTGCATGACACATGTTTTGGTTGGCAACCTAGTGCATGCGTCGCGGTACTCTTTGCTTCGTTTCTAGCATCGCCAAGATTTGTGGCGACGCCTGTTCCAAAGGCAAAACGCTTCATTGGATCATCGGGGCAATTACCGGGAATATTATCATTGCAGTCCGCTCTTCCAGTACATATCCATTTACCTCTCTTTCTATCAGGATATGTTAACTTCCGTGCAGCTTCTGCGGCGGCGCGCGCGGCAGCTCGCGCGGCCTGCGCGGTCGCTGCCTCATTGCCACCAGCGGCGACGCACGCGGCCCAGTTATACGGTTGAACACAATATTGAGCAGTAGTGTATAAACCTGACGGGTCCGAATTTTTCAAAGGATTGGCTAAAGCATAATTATACGTATTTAGCCCACCCGCTAAACCTGCTACGTCACTTTGAAGGTACCGACCCAACTCCGGCGAGTAGTCCCTAAAATAGTTGTAATAAATCCCACTTTCCTGATCAAAATATTGGCCTGGAAACCTCAAATTTACCACCGTCACCTGTCCGTCTCCATCCACATCCTCGCTTGGCTCGCCCTCGCCAAAGGCGTTGGAGGCCCAGCGCCATATGACTGCTTGACTGGAATCCGTTGCTAATCGAGGTGTGGCTAAGTGGTCGGTGTGAAGGTAGGTTAACCTGCCATCAGCCTCGACCTGAGCAATCGGTTCAGGTAAGTCGCCCTCGTACCAGTAGAGAATCTCACGTATACGACGGCCTTGGCTGTCATATTCCCCCAGCAGCTCGCCTTCTTGCCCATAGACAAATCGGACGTCGTTATCGGCATTACCGGTGATCTGTTTGCGCACCCGCTCGCCCTTAAAATTGTATGTGTACAAGGCTTGGGCAGCCGTGTTGGCAACGCTGCGCATACGGTTTAGATCACTGTAGGTAAAGGCGTTGATACCGTCGTTAAGAGTGTTGCCAGTGGCATCAAGAATCCTATTCTCGCCACTAACTTCGTTCAGGCGGTTGCTATTGGCTTCATAGGTGTAGCTCAAGCTGCTTGTACCATCGGCCTTCTGCCAGCTCGTGCGATTGCCGGCACCATCGTAGCTAAACAATCCGCCTGAACCTGGAGTTTCGTCATGAGTCAATCGACTAAGACGGTCATATTTGAAGAGACGCAGCACACTTTGTCCTGCGCGTACTTCCGTCTTTTGCAGTATGTTGTCCTGATTGTCGAATTGGTGTTGAAAGCGCTCGCTCGCTCCGCCAAAGCGCTTTTCAGTAAGTCGACCGGCACCGTCATAAATATAAGTTGTGACGAGTGCATTTCCCTGACGGTGGCTCGCCAATTGCTGACCCCGCCATACAACCTGATCCAATACTTGAACTGCGTCGTTACCGTTGATTAGCTCAATGCTCGACAGCCGGCCAGCGGCGTCATATTGGTTATTTAATAATAAACCGCTGGGATAACTTATATCGGTCACCTGTCCAGCAGCGTTGTAGGTGTTGCCAACCGTCAAAGACACACCCGCCACATTCACATGAGCTTGGGTGACTAGCCCCCTATCATCATATTGATAGTGACTATTTCCAGAACCATCTACTACAGATGTGAGCAAACCTTTGCCCAAAGGTCCTTCGTCATAGTTGAACACGACATCCAGGTTGTCGTCATCGTAATCAACACTCGTAACGCGATGCAGTGCATCATGATTAAAGCGTGTTGTTCTACCTTCTGCATCCGTCTTCTGCGTTAGATTACCGACGCTGTCATATATGTAGTTGGTGTTCCCCGTATCGGGGCTTATCAACGATTTCACCTCTCCCCAAGCGTTCAAAGAGTACACGGTAGCAGCCTGATTGGGAGCGGTAATCTTAGTAAGCCTGCCGAAGGCGTCGTAGTCCATTAGCGTAACGCCTTGCTGACCGTCTATGATTCGATGCAAACGACCTTCTAAATCGTAATCGAACGTTGACACAGAGGTGGTTTCGGAACCGAATTGGCCGTAGAACGTTTGCTTAACCACCTCATTCAAACTGTTGTATTCGCGCTCGCTGACTTTTTGCGTCGTCGCTGAGAGATATTCATCCTTCGGAAGGCCAGATTCAGGCTTGGTGCGCGAAATTTTTGTGCGGAGCAGAGCTGCATCGGCGCTAAATGCTCGCTCGACCGCTTCGGTGTATTGCGCATTGAACCCATATGTAAATGTTAAATAATCGTCTCCGGGGAAGGTGACCTTGACCGGTTGATTACGGATATCATAATCCACCTGTGTCACACGCCCCAGTTCATCTATCGTCTGTGCTATTTGTCCCTGTGCAGTATAAATGTATTGCGAAACGCGATCGTTTCGCTCAACTTTTGTGACACGATTGTGGCTGTCGTAGGTTAGTGTAGTAACGATACCGTTGGTATCTGTGTGACTGGCAAGTTGGCCTGCCTGATTGTAGGTGAAAACTACACTTTGACTGAGAGGATAATCCACCCGAGCAAGCTGCCCCATAGAGTTATAGGTGAAAGTTTGGATATCTTGAGTGCCCAGCAATGGGCCATCAATAGTCGCAATTTTTCCTAATACAGGATTGCCTCTAGTATCGATCACATCAGGGTAATATGCATATGTCCAGATGCGCTTTTCAGCCGACGCCAAATCAGTCTGCGTAAGTAAAGTTATGCGGAGATTTCCGTCATAAGCATAACGAGTCTCAAGAACACCGTATTCATTTATCGTCTCGATGCGGTCAGTGTCACTATAATAAGTCCAAATTATAACTTTCTCATTCGCTGTGCCCGCCAGCTCAACCTGTCGAATCTTGCGATTTTGATCATCGTACTCAAAAATCGTTGTGTTGCCACGTTCGTCTGTTTCCTCAGTAAGTCGCCCTAGAGCATTATATTTTTTACTGACGTTGGTCCCTTTTGTAGTGTTGGCGACGCTGAGAATTTGGTAGGTTGCAGCCTCAGCATAAATTGTGTGCGACTCGATGATAGTCGTAGAATTTACCTGCTTGGTATTTTTGACGACCTTCACGGCTTGCACGCCCTGATAGGTGGCCTGCGAGTAGGTATATTCGTGAGATCGGCCGTCGCTCTCGGTATAGCTCTTAACCCGTTGAGATTGCTTGCCGTACAGGCCCACCTGACTCCAGGTTACCCGCAATACGGGGTCGTTCAGATTGTTATTTACTTCGATTAACAAATGCTGCTTATAGCCAACATTATCAATGACCTGATATGCATAGTCCTTACTATTGCCATCTGGGTCCTGTACTTGCAAGAGGCGGCCAAATTCATCGTAGATGTAATACCATTGGCGCCCCGCCTGATCTTTCACCGTTGAAACAAAGCCCGCGTCGTTATATCCAAACTCTAGTCCGAAACCATAGCTGTCGACCTGCTTTATTAATCGATTTTGGTCGTCATATTCGTAATAGACTGACACCCCTCCCTTATCAGAATAGCTGGACACCATTTGTCCTTGCGAACTGTAAATGACATAGCTATTGCTGTTCTCAAAAACTTGCTTGAAACCACCATCTGAAGTTTTTTCAAAGGTAAAGTACAAGATATTTGGCGTCGTGCAACCAGTCTCGGTTTCTTCGAGCTGATAGCGACGACCGTATGACGCGGCCCATATCGGAATCGATTCATATGATTCTGCGGGCTTTGACGACCCATCCGCATTACCTTCTGTCAGAGCCTTATAGGTACGCGCAATACTAGACTCCTGCGCCGTCATCCAACCCCGACCGAATAAGCCCGCTCGGAAATCAAAGGAATTATAAGTTCGGGAAAGATTGATCAATGTGTTTGACGTGAACTCGATATCAATGTCTTTCCATACCAAATAACCGCGGGCAGAATAAACCGGTGAGCTAGTGTTGTTTCCGTTTGGACAGTTACACTCATTGCCTTCACATTCTTCTTCCTCATCCTCTTCAGGACGGGTAATGTCCTCTCGTCCACCATTCCAAGGCTGGTCAAAGGCAGCAGCACTGTTTATTTCCCCAAAAATCAGCAGGCCAGCCATGAGCACATAGCTCAATGCGAGATATGCTCCACTTCTAATGGAAAAGCTTCTCATTTTTCTCTCCTCTTCGCATTGTCCTGCTGAATTCGCATGGTTCCGGCATTTTGTTGTTTAATGAGTGATAGTGAATCTTCGAGAGCCCGAAGTTCGTCTTTCTGTTTTCGCTTTTTTCTAAAAACGCGTTCAGCTTCTGTTGGTTGGCCACTGGATATTCATAATAATCTTTAAGAGTTACTCCGTATTTTTCCGTCAGCACCGAAATGGTCTTTTGATTCTGAGCAAAGGCTTTTTCATAAACCGATGATCGCGACACATCGCCTTCAGCAAGGAACTTTTCCATCGCTTTCAAATGTCGAATTTCTTCTCGCAACATCTCCGCTCTAAATTTGAGGTATGTTTTTTCATCCAAGGAATATGCCTGGACTGATGTCAGGGTAATGACAGCCATGCAGAGACAACTAAATAGTTTTTTCATGAGCACATCCCTCTCAATAATCAATTCGTTGTGTGCGGTACCAGAATAAACTTCTGCCACCTCTGTCATCGATGGACCTAACACCTATACGGTAATCTCCTGGTGCCAAAAGTTGGTCCTCATTGTTTTTCCCGTCCCAATACAGCTTTTGTTCGCCCGCGGTGACATCCTCAAAATACCGGTTGGCCACGTCGACCCCTTTTTCCATGTCAGAAACAACGATCTCGATGTCACTGTCCTTACTGACGCTGAGCAAAATTCCAATTGGCTCCCGGCGAGGATCCGCGATGATTGTTGACTGAAGCTTGTAATCCAGGATTCGAGGATCCTCTTTCACGAAGATCACGTTATCCGGCAGGGTGTAGCGCAATATTCCAGGCATCAGATTGATGACATTACTGGCGATTTTCTTGCCGTTGGGGTACTCGCCATTCCACATCAAGCTATAGGTTCCACGTCCCATGCGCTCGTGCTCCAGCAGCGTCATGAGCCGGTCGCCAAATGATACCTGCCAAAAGAAGGTCACCTGGGCCGGATCGGCCACGGCATACTGAATGGGGATGGGGCGCTCAAGACGATTGAACGTTGCGGGGTTGGTTGTTGTCCGCGTGTAATAACTGAGCACGCCTCCGGTACTTCCGCGGAGATCAATCTCTGCCACGTCTCCATTCGCTTCGTAGCCTATGACAACGTAATAGTCGCCTTCTCGGACGAACTCGTCCTGATCATTGGATCCGTCCCACACAAACGAGTGAGAACCGCTATTCAGTAGCTGCTCGCTCGCCAATGTTTTAATCAAATCACCGGCAGCATTCTCAATCAGCACATTGAGCTTGGTTTGGTAGGGAAGGCTGACGCTGAAAGTCGACATTTCCAACGCATCGAGGTTGATTGTGTCACTCGTGTTGGGAATAGCCAGAGTCGGTTTGGCGGAAGAGGTAGTTCTAACCCTCGTCGACGCAATGGCTTCGCGCCCCGACGCTGTTACGACTTTGACAGTAGGGTAATAGCTATTTAATCCAGAGTACGTTTGGCTCAAAGAATCAGTGATCCCGCTGGCTCCAGCCGTTTCGAAGACTCCGTCTCCGTCAACATCCCAGGTCCATGAAGCGACTGCGCTCGCGTCGAAGATAGATGCAGTCGCGGTCAGCGTGGTTGTGAGCGGTGTTGCTCCCTCTGCGGGAGACGCGCTAATGGTAATCACCGGATCAAGGGGATTGTTTACGTCAACATTAATGGCATTATTCGAAACGGTCGTTACACCACCTGCCGCGTCCGTCACTCGGACAATCGGCACAAAAACACCTTCTGCCTGGTACGTGGTGGGGAAGCTGGTGGTCACCGGAGTGGTGGCGGCAAATTGTGTCGTTTGATCGTAAGCACCATCACCATCGAAGTCTATCTCGACTGTCGCAATTCCTTGAGGGTCTTGTGCCGATACCGAGAACTCCACGGAAAGAGGAGCATGCCCATTGGTGGTTGTGGCGCTAACCGTAACCGACGGATTTTGATTGGCGATCTGGATGATTTTGGTAGCTGTTATTTCGGGGCGCTCACCTGGATTCTGCCCGGCCTCTCCGATGATAACTGTCAAAGTCGCCGTAAAAGTAGTCCCCGGTGCCCCGGTATAAGTGCGGGTGACGGGTGCCCCGAACTGGTCTGAATGGTCGACAGTGCCGTCACTATCGAAGTCCCATCGATAATCTGCGATGACTAAATTCGCATTCCTAACCAAAGGAGAAAATCGTACCGTCAAGGGTGACAAACCAGAGGTTGGGTTAGCCACGATCGCCAAATCAAATGTTTCGGTTACTGCCGTCTGAACATTGATGCTGAAAGTCTGCAGAGCTTCCAGCCCACCCGTATCAACCACTTTGACAGTGATCGACTTGTCCCCTACATCCGATTGCGATGGAGTCCATACAAACAAACCCGATTGCTCATTGACCTGAATCGCTGCAGGACCGGTCACCAAATAGTATTTAAGTATTTGCGAGTCAGGATCGTGCCCTTGGATTTGGTATTCCAACGTGTCACCCGCTCGGACAGAGTTTGGCGGGGCAGAGTAAATGATCGGGGGATTATTGAATGCTGCGGCAGCACAATTTGTAGAATTTTGAGCCGAGGGGAAACGAAATCCAAAATCTTTCGTTGAGGCATCGGGGTTTTGATAAGAGCCTACATAAAGAGGAGCTTCGACAGTGACTTTGCCAACACATGCTGCACCCAGACTATCCTGAGCTTTAAAAATGACATCGTATAAGCGACCGTTCGTTCGATAGTATTGATTGGTGTTGGTCAGGATGAAATTGGTCAGTCGCTTAGCTTTGACTTTTGGTAATGCCGTACCTATTCCCGTGCCATCTCCTGACACGGCTGAACCGTCACTGTAAAACACAGCAGGCTCGCTTTGCTGAATGCACTGCGTCGTAATCGTGACTGGATTTCCATCGGGATCGGATACCTGGATCGTGAGCGGCTGCATCCGGTCATCAGCAGGATCGATGATTTGAGGAGTCACCGCCGCCCCTTGGCAGTTCGGAGCCAGATTGAGCGCCGTCTGCGCCGTTGCTACAGCAGGAAGCGAAGTAGCGGAGGCGTAGACGAGGGCTATCTGTAGCCAGCGCGATTTTTTAGACATAACCCTGTCTCCCTGAATCAAATATTGTTATTGAGATGCCAGCTGTAAATCACAAACCACCAACAGAAATGCTGAGTCCGCATCACTGCGGTTCTTCGCTCAGCACGAATTTTATGCTTTTAACTGTAACTTGGCCGTTGTACGACGACACGTTCACCGTGAGAACATGCTCACCAGGCTGGATCCCGTAACGGCCCGGTGACCACCGCCACTTGAAAGGAACAAATCCCTGCTCTTCCTCAGCGATAAACGCGTTGTCCACAAAAAAGCTGATTTCATATCGGGACTGGTCTAAATAAAACTCATCTTCCTTTGCGATATCTACACTCGTAACGATTTCATCGAACTGTTTGAATTCTGTTTCTGACTTCCCGTCTCTGACATTCATCAAATCAACCGAGATATCGGCACTTTTGAGTTGACCGATCGGCAGATAATATTCGGGTCTTACTGGCCGCCCGTTTCGTTCAAGAACTTTCTCTTCTGTTCGTGCCGTTTTTATTGGCCACCCACTGGCTTGTCGATAGTCCTTGTAGGAGAGACTGGCGTTGCCATAGGTCAAAATAACGCTTTGCGGTAACCGATAGCCGATCACCAAATAGGAGATATCCGGCATGGATTCAATGTTTTTAAGGCTATCTGAATCTCGGCCATTCCATCTCTCCACATGAAAACCCTTGGTGCGCGGCTCCCAGTCAACGATTGTCCTGAGCATAGGACCGTTGAAAATTCCTGAGCGGATCAGAACACGGCTCGTTTCAGGAAGGTCGTAGTCTATGGAACCAGGGTTGATTTTCTTCTCGAATTTATAGACTTCCTCACCTGCCAAGTCACTTTTCGAGCTATATTCCTGTGCTTTGCCCTTTTTTGGCAAAATGCGAACGACAGGAAAATAAGCCTCGTCTGGAACCACTTCACCCTTCTGATCCTTTCCGTCCCAGATAACAACCAGCGATTCTTTTGGCTTAGGAAGGCTATCAAGCTTCAAAGCCCGTACGAGGTCATTATCTTCGGTCATTATGTCAACTTCGATAGCCAAGACCTTTTTGCGGTCTTTAACAACGATGGGTATCTCAAAGTGCTCCCCCTTAGTGGGAGAAAAGCTGCTTTTTTTATACTCCCCGATTAGAGATACGTGTGAGGCTGATTTTTTAACATCGGCCTGCCCAACCTGTGTGATAAACGCCACCGCAAAGATTAATAAGTGAAGAACCATAATTTGAGGCAACTTAGAAGATTTCCAGCTACTAAACTCCATAAAAACCATGCTCAACCTTTTCCTTCTAAATAGCGGATCTTCTGTATGCCGTTAGGCAATGAAACTGGATGCGCCGTGAATTTGCCCGACGGTTGGCCCTTCTTTTCATTCGGGTCATTTATAACCATGAGGTGTGTCCCTTTCATGTCGTTCCGCAGAAAATAGAGAGCGCCGGATTCAGAAAGGTAAGGATGCGAGTCCGATGCTGACGCGCCGTCGGTTAGCCATTGGATGTAATTATTCTCGAAGTTGATACGACCAATGCGATAATGGCCTTCTGCATTCGATGATATATAGCCATATGTCGGAGTTGCGGAATGCAGGGATGTAATGGCATTGAGCATGGTTATTTGCCTCGTCTTTAAGGAACGAAGATTAAACGCCCAAATGTCTTGAATCAGTGGATCGCAAGCAAGTCTACAACTCACGTTGCTGTAATAGAGGACTCCTTCAGTGATAAACGGCAAAAACTGGCTGGACTCCTGCTTAAAAAGGTGAGCGTATCGCTTTGTGAGTAAATCATAACGACCGATATGCGTGTCACCGCTTTTCCCATCGACCAGCTCCACCATAAACATCACATTGTCAAACACCCGGATTTGGGTGACATCACGCACATCAAGTGGCTCTAGCCATTCGACTTCCGAGTCTGCGGCTTTTAAGCGACCAAGGCGCCCATCAATAGACTCAAAGTATATGATTGAAGTCTTAGGATCGCGCGTGACATGACGAACATCTGGAAGTGCCGCGATCTTAGTGTGGGTCTTAATTTTGGTCGGAATACTCGGATCGATGCCGAGCAAATAGGGATACCAATGCTGCCCATCATATGCGATGAGAATTATATCCTCGGCCAACAATCTCTGCGTCGGAAGAAGCAACGCCACTAGGAGCGAGGAGAAGCCCAGAATAGTGTTACAAAGACGCATAGCCAGCAACTTCCCGTCTGCCTTTAATGAATACCAACATCGTTAAAATTACGACAATAAAACCCAGGGTCGAAAAATAAAGCACACCCCAGAAGCTTTGCATTTCAGATCCGACCGAGAGACTGTGGAGATACACGCCACCGATGACCAGGAAATAAAGACGATGGGCGATCCGAAACACCGGGCCTCGAAAACGGGATTGCAACGCCCCGAGGAACACGACCAAAACGAGGGTGAGCAGGCTGATAAGACCTACAGAAAGATAAGTGTGGTAGAAATCATCGAAGTCAAAAGCAAACAGACTCCAAGCCATGCCGCCCTGCCGGAGCGATGCTGCCGATACGAATAGCAAAAAGTGTGAGAGCGAAAGGATCAGAATCATCACACCGAGTACAAAGTGCATACTGCGGGGAAATCGGTTGCCTAGTTTGGCGAGCAAGACTGCCATGATCTGGAAATGGATGAATGCCAACGCGTATAAGGCAAATAATTTTGATAAGACGTAGGGTAGCTGGCCCGCTGGTGCATCATCCGTGAAGTAGATTAACGGCGAACCAGTCTGATAAAGCCACAAGAGCAAAGGCAGGAGAAGCATTCCACTGGCCAAAAATCGTGCGAGCTGCGTATTCATAATTGACGCCCCAAGCATTGACGTGCCTCCAATGCGCATTCCAAAAGTGCGTCTGCGGCCTCCGCCTCAGTTAATCCACGCGGCTTGACCACGGGCAGCTTCGCACTTAGCCACCCCTTTAGCCCATTAGGGCTCAAAGTCGCAACGTTCTGTAATCCCTGTTGCTGAATCGCTTTTGCGACTTCAAATCCCCGAAAATCCTTAACGCAATAAGGAACTATTAAGTCTACATTTGCGAACATTTTCACCGATTCTGCGTTAACCTCCCTTAGGCGGAGTACAACAGAGTTTGGCAGATGAACTTCATCGAATTCTTCGTCCTCGCGAGTATCCACAAAAACAACTTTTTGTCCGGTGCTGATGCGATTGAGTATTTCCTGATGTCCCAGTGCAGGAATGGATTTATTGTCCTGAGCCGTCAATCCAGGGCACTCATCCCTAAGAGTTAAGGCATTCTGATAAACATCAGTACCGATGTCTTTTTTCGTGGCAATTTCCGCGAGCCGATCGAAGAACAATAAATAACATTCGGATGGAACGGATTCTTTCTGGTATCGCTCCTGCAGAGAGCGAAACAGGGATTCAAACCACATGGAGTGTGGATGTTTTGGTCTCTCCCAAACATTGACTTCAACGTCATAAATAATTTGCTCGATATACTCAAGCTCTGAATGCTGTTCAGGTAACAGGTCATTAATCTGCGCGAAGAGCGAAGTGTCCTTGCTTCGATTGATGGGGGCGCCGGGCATGTCCAGCAATATTCCACTGTGGCCCTCGGGAGGAACGGAATTAGGCGGAATTAGCTGAAAAAAAGCTTTGGGAGAAATATAACGCTTAATGAGCCAAAACGTAGACCATTTATCCGGCTCAATACCTTGCCAGGAAATATACTTATTGGTCTCACTGAAGGTTTGGAAGTCCGGAGATGCTGCGCCAGCATTAGCGGCCGAAGAAATTCCAAGCAAGCACGAAAAAGCTGACGCCCAAATAAATCTTATCATTACCTGATAATCCATATTCCATTGCCGAGCGGCAAAAACCAATGAAGCTGCGCCCATAGAAAATTTAGGGGACGCATAGAAATACTGACAGTTCAGAGGACTACGTCAAAGCCAGACAAGATTACTGCGGGAACAGGCAAAGCTGGCGCCAAGTGATCCTTTCGGCGGATTCTGCGAGATGTGAACAAAGGTAATTTGTATCAGCAACTGTGTCAAGCTTGCATCGCGTGGCTCGCGCTCATCTACACTGTGCGGGCCAGTCGGCTGCGAAGATTTAATTCCACTTGATACGAATACTCACATTGAAATCCATGGCGCTTAAAACAACAAGAAGAAAATCACGCCATTAATCTCGCAGTGCATTTCATCGAAGGAGCGCGGATAGCGCTGCGGTGAAAGGCCCGCGCCACTTATCAATCCAAGATCATTTGCCGTTCCTGATTGGTTTCACTATATTTTCTCGATCACCTCCCCCTGCGGCCCCCGCAAGGATCACTCTGATCATATAGTGAATCGCTGAATCCATGGAAAGACCAAGCTATGTTCCAATACTTAAATGGCAAACATGTGAGAGAGAAGCGCTGCAATGCCTGTGTCCAGAGATCAAACACAGGGTGTTGCCCTGTATCGAAGTCAGGCTAGAAAAGAGCAATATCGATTTTTGTCAAAATTTCGAAAGATTTTGGGATAGAGCGGCTCTGGTCGATTATTCAGATCCCTCGGGCAGGCTGGACGACAAAAGGCGGACTCAGCTGATACAAACTGCTCATGAGATTATTAGACGAAATTTACCGGTCACCCCATCCATTAATCCAGCAGACATACAAAACCTGAAAGTAGACGATCTATTCAACGCCCTGTCACCTTTGGGGAGAATATTTTTCAGGGCACGGATACCATCGAATGGGCCTACCGACGGAGAATATCAGCATCTAAAAAATCTAAACGTCGAAGCAACCAGTAGGGGTCTCACTGTAGGCATCATTCTCGATTTTGGTTGTACCCCCGTAATGGAGTCAATAAATCTCTCACGTTTAGAAGACTTGATTCGGAGAGTAAATGACTTGCAACCAAATTCTATTTATGTCGCCTCCGGTGCGTACCCGGGGACGTTAAAAGATGTGGGGCAAGGATCCACCGAGCTTGATCGTCTTGATTGGCAATTATGGAAGAGAATTGCTGCGTCCCTGCCAGGAATTGCACTTGGCTTCTCGGACTATGCGTCGGTCTGTCCGACATGGACCGAGGACGTCCGGATGCGAGGAGGGCCGCTTGCAATTCGCTATGCCGTGGACGACCACTGGCTAATTGTGCGGGGAGGTGCTGACAAAGGTCGGCAGGAAGCAAAAAACCTTGCTCAGCTATTTTTTGAAGTGTTTGACGGCCGCATCGAACCTCGAGGCTTCAGCGCGGGGGATAGAAATATCTATAACAAAGCAGATCCATTTGCACCAAGCAGCGCGCAAAAACTCGCGGTTAAAGATCACGTCTGGGAGGCCCTAAGCCACCACATATCATTTGTCGTAAAAAAACAATATCAAGACGGTCAGGCGGTTCCAAAAAGTGGACACGCGATTTTTTGATTAACGGGAGATTCAAAATTTTGAATAACAGCCTCTTCAATTTCCCGTAATGGAATCGCATCCGCCATGGCGGACCACACCTCCCTCAAATTTGCCGCTTTCTGAATCGAGTAGTGACGCGCTCTTAGAAGCGCTATAGCTTCTTGTTTATCAAGCAGAGACGCCAGGCTGTAGGCGTCTTGCGAATCGTGTCGCCGTGCTGCGCGCACCCGCACAACTTCGGTTTTACCATCACGCACTTCCACTCGATATAGTCCCCACCATGATGGAAGAACAGCTTCTGCATATTCTAAGTGGCGGACTCCACAAACTAAATTGATTTTGGTGAAAACACGGTTGTATGCATGAATCTGGTTTGACATTCGGTCAAAGTTATCGAAATCGCTTTTGATCTCAAAACCAACAATTTCTCGGCCGATCGTTGCGACATCAATTCGCGCAGCCCCTCCCTCTATCTTAAGTTCCTCCAAGACTCGAACCTTGCTCGACTTTCTGAGGTGGCGAAGTAGGGCTTGCCGAATGATCAACTCTGTCAACTTGTCCATTATTGCAACCTCACTTTGTTTTCTGGCATTATGCCATTTATGCCAAGAATCGAAAAGCCCCAAGATCTGGAAGTTCCAAAAGCGATAGAAGCCATAGAGGCTTTCTGTCAAAGTAATTCCATTACTGTCAATTATTTAGCTGAAAAAACTGGCGTTAGTCAGCCAGCCTTATGTCGCTTTCTTGCTGGCAATCGGAAAACCCTCACGCCTACGGCGGTTAAAGTCTTGGGGCGAATCCGAACATGGCATAATGCCAGTTATGCCAATAAATCAGCTGGAGTACTGGACAAAGATACAGCTCATGCCATAATAGTCGAATCGGCATTAGGGCTTTGGGACGGAGATCCCAGTACCTCCCACCTTCTATCCGACTTTCTCACTGCGGTTCATCCGCTTTACAAGATTTTCTTGAAGCAACGGAACAGGCTTTCCTAGTCAGACTCGCATATGCCGCAGAACGCCACCACACAAGTATATAAAGCCCTCAAGGAACTGGGATTGTCCAGGAGCCATGTGCGATCAATGCTTCCCGACTGGTGGTCTCCCGATATAGAGCAAGCGCCTGATGGTGCTTACGAACTTGCGGTTCTGGCAAGTCGGCGCTTTGGTCTTGAATTTAAGGATTTGCTCGCGGGAAAAGCGACATACCGCGATGCCGATTTTCATGTTGCTTATAAGCATAATGTCGGGGCGAGTGCAATGCTAGGTCCTGCCACTCACATAGCCAAGGCCCTAGCGACCGCTGTCCTGGATGGAGTCGAGGCCGGCTTTTTAGGCTTACCGCGTTCTTCAGATGATCTAGCAAGTTCGATTCGCACAATGTTCCAAAGTGAAATGCTTGACCTAGAGAGCATGGCAGCATATTGCTGGAAAATTGGAATACCGGTTATACCACTCGCGCATCTACCCGTTGGGGTTCGCCGAATGGATGGAGCAGTGATGAAGGTATCTGGCCGCCCTGTGATTGTGGTCTCTCGCAATTCCAAATCAAAAGCCTGGATTAGCTTCATCCTTGCACATGAGATCGGGCACATTTTTCTCGATCATATTCCGTTGAACGGAGCCATTATTGATGTGCAACTGGCTCAAGAAACCGTGCAGAAAACCGATGAAAGTTCTGACGATCAGGAACAGCAGGCCAATCAATTCGCACTCACCTTATTCGAAGGTGACAAGCTTTCACTAGAAATCGCCGCATGGGGCTCCAGACTCAGCGCGTCCGATCTTGCCCTGAGATCCATTAGGCTGGAAAAAACCCTTAAGGTACCTGCGGGGCACGTCGCTCTGCGATACGGATTTACTTATAAACGGTGGACAGAAGCTCAAAATGCGCTCCGCTTTATTCCCAGCGAAAAAAATCCACAAGACATTCTCATTTCACAACTCAAGTCGAATCTTAACTTCGACAAACTGGCTGCCGATTCAGCAGAATTGGTTATTCGTTTAACGGGACTCGATTAACGCCGAGGTCGCAAAATGATTTGCATCGACGTTGACGCCATGGTGAAACTCGCCCACTGGCGCATTCTAGACGAGCTCCCGAACATTGTCGGGCTTCCATGGCACGACTGCGCCACGCTCTTCTCTCTTGGATTCAGGGCAAAAAGATCTCTCAACTCTCCAGACAAAAAATTATTTCATTCCGAGGCTGCGGCGACTACGGTCTATGAGGTGACTCAGAGGATGTCACAGCTCAACCAGGAAATAGATGAATCGCTATTGGCAGAGTTAGAGAGTGCGCGCGGAATTGATGCAGGCGAGGCAGTGTTGTTGAGCAATGTCATACACGGCGAAAATAACAAACTGATCACGGGCGATAAAAGAGCTATACACGCTCTCTCGAAGCTGCCATTAAAAGATCATTTTTTTGGGAAAATTATTATCCTGGAACAAGTAATACTTGCCAGCTTAATTCAGCACGGTGATAAATGGCTACTTGAGAGGATTTGTCCTTATAGAGATCTGGACATTTCCGTTAAAATATCGCTGGGAAGTCAATGCAATAGCGTCGATAGAGAGATTCGCAAGGCGTTGGCGTCCTACATTAATGAGATTGACGTTTTATGCCATCCGTCACTTCTGAGTCCGCTTAATACCAATCCGCTTAGCTGACCGACACCTCAGATCGACTATTGCAGCCGGCTCGATGGGATCGTCATTTGCGATCCATAGACTGAATGATAACTTCAAGCCCTTCATGCGGATCCGCTCCGACCTCTCGGCAGTACATGATAAATTCGGATATCTCAATCATTCTGCGGTCCTGCTCCATCTTCCCTATGACCGAGTGATGACGCCCCATTGCTTCGGCAACCGAACGTAATGACATACCCTTTTCCTCCCGTTTCTGCTTCATCCAGGCTCGCAGTTTGTCGTAATGAGGTGAATAGGGAGAAGATTTCATTGTCTCGATGATAGAGACACGGTAGGATGTCGCGAAATTCGAGACACTTTCTGCGCCACATACTGTATGTCTAGTCTATCCATCGGTCGCGAGGTCATCGCGGCACTACAGCGATTCCAGACAACTACGTTCTCAGTTGCAGAATTGACAGATGCTTATATGGCAGGGCCTAACAGCATTCACGAGTCAAAGAAGGCCGCCCGGCAATTTGTCTACCGAAACATGTTGCGGCTGCTCAACGCGGGAGCCTTGGAGCGCGTGCCCAATGGGAAACGGTGGCCTGTATACAGGCTGACGAAGGTATTCCTCGCGAAGGTCGATGCCTTTACTTCATCTGAGCAGGTCACGGAGTCTCAGGTACGGTCAGATGTTCGGATTGGGGAAAAATTACGAGAACGTTTGAATCTCCATAAGCTGGAAATGTTGACTGCGATGGGCGAAGCCGAGGAGTACAACGCAATCTGCAAAGAATGGCCTGAACTGCAGCCCGATGTACAAGAGCGGTACAATCAGGCTAGAGATCGCTGTTCAAAGATTTTGGGGCGAGTAAAGGCGCTGGAAAATTTGTTAGCCAGAACAGCCGGCTGATTTATGAAAATGCGAAAGTGGCAGGTGGAATGCATCGCTAAGGCAATGACAAAATTCGCGTCAGACCAAAGCCATTTTTTGTGTCTAGCGACTCCCGGTGCAGGCAAAACGCTAATGGCGGCCGAACTTGCACGGCAACTCCTCAAGCGCGGCATGATCGATCTGGTTATTTGTTTCTCCCCATCCACCATTGTCGCTGACGATTTTCGGGTAGAACTCGAAAACCAAACACAATGCCGCATGGACGGCCGATTGGCATCGAAAGGATGCTCTCTGACGTACCAGTCGATGCTTAACTTATCGGATTCGTTTTGGTCTCTTTTTCGTAATCAAAAAGTGCTCGTGATCTTTGATGAAATTCATCATTGCGCCGGACACACATTAGAAAACTCAAACGTGTGGGGGCATAAAATTATTCGCCATATCCAAGGGCGCGCCACTTTCACACTTGCATTAACGGGGACGCCGTGGCGCTCGGACAAAGTACCAATTGCATTGGCTCGTTATTCTGTACAGGGCCGGATACAACGAGATTATCAATATGGTCTTAGTCAAGCAATTGAAGACAAAGTTTGCCGTCGTCCTCGCATCATTGCGGTTGATAATGACCAAATTACTATCACGGGCAAACAAGTTGAGAGGTTCCGTTCATTCAGAGAATTATTGGAATCTTCACGATGCAATTACCAACAGTTACTGGAGAACGATAATTTAATCCTGTATTTACTAAGGAAATCATCCGAAAAGCTGGGCGCTATTCGTCGACTCCATCCTGGCGCAGGGGGCTTGATTATTGCTGCATCGGTGGAACATGCTCACAAAATCCAGTCACTTCTCTATGCGCATTTGAGAGAGACGGCGATGGTTGCCACATACATGGAGGAGGATCCACAATCGATAATCAATGCCTTCAGAAGTGGTACACAGAAATGGATTATTTCCGTAGGCATGATCAGTGAAGGGACCAATATTCCGCGCCTGCGTGTTTGCTGCCATCTGACCAGAGTTAAGACGGAGTTACATTTCCGTCAAGTTCTGGGGCGGATACTCCGCGCCTCCTCAGATGACCAGGAAGAAAGCTACTTGTTGATGCCCGCTGAACCCAGCTTGGTCGAATATGCCTATAGGATCAGCGAAGACGTGCCGGACGTAGAGGCAGTAAAGATCGAATGGATGGCAGACGCAAAAGACACAGATCCCGCGATGGCATCGACGAGTAGAGAGAATATAAATATTCCTGACGATCCCGTCCGAATCACCTTAGATGAACCGCCGCTATCCACGCTACAACAGAATCAGAGCACAGAGACATACTGTGTACCATCATCTCTCTTAGCCGAAGCTTATGACGCGACATTGAATGTCTTCGGTCGATTTCGACAGGAAGTGTTACAGCTGCCTTTGTGATACTTCGGTCACCAGTAAAAACATAAAAATGAGCGCCCGAAGAAGTTTAGAAAACGCACTGCCAATTGCTCATATCACAGGGCCTAGGGTAACCATCGTTATCATTTTGACACCCCGCTGTAAGTTGTTCAGGGTAACATCGACGTATTTAACGCTTTTGTCGAATCTCAAAGCGAGTGATATTGTTTAGTCCTTGGTTCTAAATACTTCGCCTATAGCTAGACATGCTAGGCTCTCCAAAATCTCGGTTTTTGAAATGGTTTGCATCAAATCTCACTTTAGATTAAAAGTTTATAAAATATATGTGTTACATAGGCACAGTGCGGCGCCGCCTGTTAGGAACTTGCACCACAAACAAGCTCAACTCGCTCTAAAATAAAATTCGAAACCTCAGCTTCCGAAAAATGGTTGGCATCAATGTATCCATCGATTGAGAATACCCCGTCTATTTGGGCATCATCGAAACGAACAAACATTACTCGGTCACCCTCTTTAGACTTGATGATATCCCTTACAGCGCGCCATTCTAAACCACACCATTCTTTTTCCGAGTACTCTTTACACAAGAACACGACGACCAATTCGCAATTATTCCTATAAATATTCTGCAACACAGTATCTAAGCCAGGCCTAGCCAGCTGTGACTGATAGTCAAAGTCGTAGAAAACTTGATCTTTACCTAAGCTTGCTTTTAGCGAATGAACAACGTTAGAAACATAGCCGCGCTTCTCCCCCGGGAACGACAAAGCAACCTTGAAATTCACCTCCTCGACTCGACTCAGTGATTTATCCACCTTTTCTATTTTTGGGGTTTCTAATAAATCCTCTAGGGCTAACAGTGAAAGTGAAAAAGGATCCGGTTCGATTCTTTCCAATTTGTCCTTACCAGGACTGACTTTAGAAATGTAATAAAGGAGATAGCTTAGCCACACAGCCATCTCATTATTATTGACTGCTGCGGCAGGCTTAGAAATCCCATCTTTTTTATAATTCTGTATTTCTGAAACCACACGACTTTTTAAAACAGAAGACTCTTTCTCGTTAAACAAACTCCCAGCACGCTTCGCCATGCGCGCAAAGAGAGCACAACTCTCACCTTCAATTACAGCAAATGCTGATAATTCAGCACCTCTAACACCCCACTGAAGATCACTGTTTCTAAAATTTTCAACAAACTTCACGACACCTCCTTGAGGAGAAATTATTCCATAATACTGCCACAACATTATTGTATGGTTTGGCGATTTAAATTTCCTATTATCGACAGGCCCTTCATCTGTCACATAAAATAAACTAAATGTTAAGTCGTGAAATTTGTCAGCTTCACGCTCAAATGACCCTATCAACCGCTTTATCTCAGCTCTCTTATTCTTAAGTGACATTTATCACCTTCACTAGGTCGACCGACTCACGCCCGCGTAATAGGCACGAGCTTTCGAGCGTCCTAATTGACGCGTTTGTTAAATTGATTTTGCATTGGATCCCGAAGGCTTATTTGTTGCTCTTGCATCTATAAGGACTAGCTCTCTACCTTGTCTCAACTCTAAATCTTTAAGGGCCTTTAGTATTTTTTCCAACTCAGAATCCGTGAAATAGAGAATTACCTTTATCGATTTATCGGTCTGATTGGCTGCCTTGTAGACTTCCACTTGATTTGCGAGGTTCTGTTTCAGCTTGCTGTTGCTAGCCAGTTTAAATTCAACAAGCGTGCTGTCTTTAGAGCCCCTCGATATTTTGTAATCTACTGGCCCTCGTCCGTTATTGACCTCGGAATTCACGTCTTCTTCAGCTGCATACCATGTCAGACGAAATATTAGCTGCAAATCAGACTCTCGCTTTACCGGTTCTCCGTTCACATAGAACAGTCGATATCCGTCGTTGCTTTCAATCACCTGCTTTAAAAATACGACTCGATTGTATGCTTCCTCAAAAGTATCTCCTTTTTGTGAGTAGAAGACCTTCTGCGCTCGCAGCATCTCAACCAGATTGGTAACCTGAAGTATGAAGACAGCTTCTGTTTCTTTTACTTTCTGCTCACTTAGAGCCACCGCCTCGTCTCCATGATCTTCTTTGTATCTTATGTAATGGTCAATAAGAACTGGAAATTTAAGAAGCGTTCTGGATATTGCCTGATTGATCTCTTTTTGATTTGCTCGCTCAGGTATTTGTCTCAACAGGTAGTCATTGATTTGGGCCCTTAACTCAATGTTGGGGATAGATTCGGCTATTTCGTCAAAGTCACCAATAATGTCATGCTTGTTAATCCATGCTTCGTCTTTCGTCAGGATGTCTTTTGGAGTTAAAAGGACGAAGTCGCCATCAATATACGGCAGATTGTACCTTTTCGAGACCCATCTGCGAAAGTTATAGTCGAATCCAGCATGTTTTACGCTTACCTCTTTGCATCGTGACTTATTTAGGTGCGCATTTGCGAATTTTTGGGTGTACTCGCACAAGTACCCTTTAATCAAGTTTGTTGTGAAGTCACTGATTGAGTCCTTTCCGACGCCATCCCTTATTAGGCATAGCTTTTCCAAGTGGCTACTTTTAGTGATCTGTTCATTGCCGAAGTTATTAAAGATTGAGCTCAGGTTTTCGTTTAGGGCAGTAGCGAACTTTGCTCCAAGGCCTGACCCACCATTTCCGACCTTGCTGTAGCCAAGCCAGTTTTGCTTCACCTCTGGAAATAGAAACCAATGCTTAACCAGCCCCTTGGAAATGGCTCCTTTATCTGACATTTCGCGGAGGAAAGTAATATAGTGAATTATTTCTTGGTGCAATTTCTGGTAGTCATCCTTCTCACTACTAAATAGAAGAAATGGATCTATAAAAACGGGAAGATCGTTGATGAGGGATACGTTGAAGGCACCATAAGCATCAAGATCTTCCTTTGACACTCCAAAGTAGTCAGAAAAATAGATGTTCACCCGATCCCCCTCTTGAATTTAATGCTTTGCTCATTTGCGCAGCGGTTGTAGTGGATTTTTGTGCAACAATGAGCGCAGCGAATGCAAAAAAAAGGGAACGTAGACCGCTGCGTCAAATGGAGCAACTTGTTAGCCCACAATGAGGTTGTGATACACATAGCCGCTATTGAATTCTATTAAATCAGGCTCTGGCTTTAACTTTCTAGTTACATCTTTAAAACTGACGCGACCATTTTGACTAAATAATTCACGATAATAATATAAAACAACCAAGCTAAGACCACAGACTGCGTTTAGGGTATTTTTTAAGTTTGCTTCGCTAAAATGCTCGCCTCGCTGATGCTTTACTCTGTTATAGCTACGCCACCAAATTGGATTTTGTTCTCCCTGCCAGTTTATCCAAGGCTCAAGGTCAAGGCCGTAGCGGTTTATAAAGCACTTCTCTACTATCAGATCGGGCAGATCTGATTTGATAGTCTCTCGATACTGATTGATGTTTTGGTGGTCTATTTCAGGATTCCTCAAGTTACAAAGCGCCTTCAACACCACGTCAACTTCAGATGAAGCTGCCAAAAGCAAATGTGCCAACTCTATGGAATAGGAATTAAAGTTAGCTTCAGAGAACTCGATAAACCTCGATACTTTTGCTAAATCTTGCTCCAATGCTATGAAATAATTCCAATGAACAAGACTTTCGTTTACCTGTATTCCCATTTTTTATCTCCAGAGCGGCTAACGCCGCAAGCAGCTTCGGCTTTGTAGTGGATTGTTTTGCGGCAGCGTAGCGTTAAATCACAAAACAAGGAATGGAAAAGCCGTCAGACTGCCTTGCCTTGCATGGCATGGCATGGCATGGCATGGCATGGCATGGCATTGCATTGCATTGCATTGTTAAGTTTATTTCCTGGCTATGCATTTTTTTAAACCTTTTAGCGACGATGCTATTTTGTCTGGCTTTTCAATGTGCCAATCGTGGGATTCATTGTAATAGCAAAATTTCTTAACACGCCGCCTATATAGCCAAAGCCTAAAACGAAAAATATTACTGCTGAACAACTCTATTAACGGTTGAAATTCAGCAGGGTCCACCCAAGGGCCGGTATGTTTTGTGCTATGAACGTACTTAAGATGCTCATTTATCTTCTGCGTTAGAGGACCTGCTAGTTCATTGAATCCTTTAATCCGATCTCTTTTCAGACTTAATTTGTGAACAATGACATAACCCAAGAATGCGAACACAAATCCCAAAAATGCGAGAAGTATTTTCTGCTCAAATTCATTCATGCTTGATCTCGGTAAAACTTAACATTGGAATATGAAGTGCGCCGCGTATCTGCCGGCAAGCCTCTATTGAATCTTAGTAGTTCTTGATTTTCGCAGATTTCATGCGATCTCTAATTTGAGTCGCAAACGATACGTAGTGCGATTGTTATCTGCCCGGACTTTGTCAGTTAACTGAACTGCTCCATAGCCTAACTCATTGACTATAAGCAACTTTCCCGGTTTTTCAAGTGAAAAACGCACTTTGTGCAAGCGGGTTACCCGCGCAGCCTTGCGAAACTTTCTTGATACTGTACATATCCACAGAAATCGCGCTGGAGGAATCGGTGGTAACGAATACGTTTTTTTCAAGGGCCTAAACGCCTTTGGCGTTTCTGTATCGGAGGATTCTCAATAGAGACCTGGGTGTTCTCGACTTTCGTCCTGCGGCCAACATGCGTGCATTCGCAATGTCAGATGCCAAAGGATAATCGAGAATGCAATTCGGCGAAGTACTCCGCTCTCTCGCTCAACGACTCCCTTTCTGCGGCGCTTGCAACTCGGCGGCTATGACTTCATTTTTTACGCGTGGTCCTATCCCTCTGCTGCTCCCATTGCATCAGCTTCAATTCACATCTTCAGAACTATAATTCCTTTTAAGAACAGACAGATTCGTGTTTTTTTCGCTCAGAGCCGCGATGACGGATGATTGAGCCATATTTTAAATTTCCCAGGGAAATGGGAAGAAAACCAGAAAGTCCAAGAACTCGGCTTGTTGACTTGATTGCCAAAGACACGCTTATCGGGCACCCTCCAGACGTACAAAACACTGTAGGCGGACCGCTGTGTTTCTCCTCAACATGAGATCGCACCAAGGTGTATGCAAAATACCATGCAGCAACGCATCTAAAAGTAGTGCTCGTGACATCCGACACACCTAATTCATAAGCCCAGCTGGCAAAAGAATAGTCGTCCGATACAGACCGGTGGAGCTTCAATGAACACAACTGCTTATGACTGAGCGACGTGATCAGCATAAGGCCAATATAAGCTCGAGTACGATGTACAACGAAACTGCCAAGATTTCCCCAGTGTCCGTTGGAGTCTAACCAACCGACTAAGCGCTCAACATCGATTTCAGCGATTGGTGTCTCCCTCTTAATTAAAACAAGCGACTTGGGCGGAGATTTAAGCCCAAGAGTAGAAATCACGTCTCTGGCCTTTATTGGCTGACCGTTTTTTTCCAGCCAATATTTAGCACCACGTATTTCTTCCGCTGTTACAGAATATCTCGTCATGTCCAATTTTGATTTAACAACCCGATGCAGCCAGTACGGTGGGTTCTCGCGTGGTCGAACCCAATCATAACGGCTAAGTTTATTGGTCCGAGAAAATTCGATAAAACGATCAGGCCATTGCTGAAGGAGTTCATGGGCGATCGCCAAAAGCCTGGCTATCGTCTCGACAGAATGAAATTCAAGTTCTGCATGCTTTTCTGCGGATACCACTGGCAACTCCAACGGACATCCATTGACCGACGCAGCTCCACGGGCCAACCTCACCAGACCATTCATGATCAAGCGCCATCCGTCAAACACCAGGTGGCTAAAAGAAGCATCGATGGAGCCCACTGCTTGGGGTCCGAATCGAAGCAGACGGACAGCGCTCTCAACGGCATTCATTTCCGAGTCCATCATCGCACGGCATGGGCCGGCTCGGTAATCCCATCCGCAATTGTGGCAATAACAAAGAGCGTCTCTCGGAAAGGATTTGAGATGTTCAGAGAATAGCTTACGACTGGACTTTGGATGCCCGCACGACTGACATCGGTCGATCAGTTGAATCCGGTGCTTCTGGCAAGCCACCAAAAAAGTACATCGCCACACCAAGCGGATATAAGGTGACGTCTGTAGACACATTGGGCATATCCGTAGCCCAAAGTGGTGCAAGGTATTGCGACGAATAAAAGTCGGGCCTATCCACCTCGGCAATGCCATAGACTCGGGGTTATGCAAATACATGTGATGTAGGATGGGCTCAAACGTTGTCGCCCTGACGACATCAAGTGGCTTTCCGGTCTTTGCGCTTATCTCCTGAAGGACGCTGCGCGGGCAGCGGACATCGATATCCTGCTTGAATGCGTCTGGCTGCATCCTGGAAATAGATTTGAAGAAGGCCGAGGGAATCTGGTGATGATGTAACGCTAACCTCGTCACCCAGGAACTCAATGACTCCCCGTCAAACGGATTGTGGTGGATAGGGAGAATAGTACCGGACAATCCCATAGTCTATGCACGAACCTAGGCGCAGAAATCTCCTCTGGATATCGCGCCAGCAATTTTGTAATAGCGGTGAAACAACTTTTCAGCGGCCCTGAGATTTGGCATTCTCCATCCGGTACACTTTAAAGGTGTATCCGTAAGACTTACCGATGTGGAGGATTGGCGTGTCCGACGTCGCTGAAAGCCAACCAATAGTTTCTGACTTCATTGCGTCCAACGACTATTGGCGTATTGACTGCCTCGGGTCGTTATCTTTCGCAGATAGACCCTTTTTAGACAGTCAGCCAACGATATCGGTGGCGGCCTCGAAGGCTTATCGAAAGCCTACTCACGACACTTGCTGGCGGACTGATTTTACCAATACACGAGAGCAATGCATCGAAAAAATTCCAATTGCACTCTTTCCTAATCTCCGACACGGAGACTTTTGGAGAAGTCGTCGCTTGGCGCTTTCACCAAAGGGGTATCAACAAGCTGAATTCTTTCTGGGGGAGCCCCAGTTACTCAACTCCACAACGGTTCGTCTTGGCGATCCTACACCCTGGTCCAAGCAAGTTCAGGGAAACGAAAAACGTGAGTACTTGTTGCCCTATTTTCAGCACCCATATCATCGATTATTTACTCGCGCGTTTTGCGAATTGTTCGAACTCCCGGATGGCACCCTGCTATTGATACCTCACTGGGAAATCATTCGCTTCTACTTCGGCTCATCCACCCAGCTTATTGAGACATTATTCGACGTTAGAAAAACCATAGAAGATTTAGTGGATAGTAAAAGGTGTAAAGAACCCGACGGCGGCCACGCACACCTCCATCTGAGAGCGCATTTACCATACAACTCCGTCGAGGACGTAAGCCGCATTTACTTTTGTCCAAAAGGACGGCAAGCGTTTAACGTCTTACGTAATTCATTGAGTGCTCAGGCTGCTAACGGCGAGGCCGTATTTCCGAAGACAGTGTTACCCGTGGAAAAACCGACCAAGCTCATTATGAAAGGCCGGTTTATTAAATATCAGAATGGCAATAAAGGTTTCATCTGTTACGAGCTTACATCCTGCAGCGCTCCTTTTCCGTACTCGTCTCTCACTTATTTCAAAGACATGCCCGGCGATAAAAATCCAGATGCGGATCAAGGCCAGCTCCAGCCGATGACGGTTCGGCATCGCGAACGAGGCGAGAATAAACCAAAGGGCTCAAGTATCCGCCAAGAAGATGCGAACACTCTATTTGGAACAACAACCTATGAGCTGCCGACGGCTTCTCGATTTCCCTATTTGGACAAGATCCCGAGGGGGAAGCTTCGTGTAGATCCCTATACTCACTACTCCGAGCCGGGATATATTCCGCAACCCGTCGAAGAGCCGACAGAAGGTGTTGGTCATGGAGGAAAAGAGTCTCAACAGAGCGCAAAAATAGTCTTGAAAGAACATGCGCTCCACACGTCGGAGTCACTATCCGTCAATTTCAAATATTTCTTTGCCGCCGTTGAACAAATGATGCACCAACAGGAAATCTATTTCTATGAATACATTTCCCCAACACCCGACCGACACGACTCAAGATGCACAGTCCTTCCAATTGCTTTTACCGAACAAGGGCGTGAATCGAAGCTCTGCTACATCGATTACATCAAAGGACGCGTCCACACCGCGAGACTGCGGCGCAGAGCGGTAGTCACCAAAATTACTTACCGGAAAGGTGTTGTCTATCTTCTTGAAGCTGAAGAAAGGGTCTTCGAAGGGCGCCAACTCGACAAATTTCCCACGTTTCTCGTAAAGGCGCTGGACTCCGAAGAGCTGGCAGAGCGGGAAATTCAGGAAATACTCCAAGCATTTTCTTCTAACGAACGGATCTGGAAGCTACCGCCAGACCTTAATCACATCCTCAGCCAACACATTCGGCACCCCAAGAAGCAGCCAGATGACACAACAGAAATCTATATCGACAAACTCTGCCAAAAATTCATTGAAATCATCAGCGATAGCTAAACGAACTATTTCGTCCAGCATTAAGAGCGCCATTTTCAGCTTAATACCTGTTTCTAGAGTACGGCATATTACTGAGGTCGCAAGCAGAGATGTCATGATTGCGGCTCTAGAAAGGCAGATCGAAGAGAGCCAAAAGCGATTGGATTCAGTTCAGCGGCGGTCCAAACAGCTGATTCAGGAAAAAGAAGAGACGGCCCAATATTGGCAAGAACGATTTCAAAATGGCGGCAGCGCTGGCACAGCAGCTGTCAAAATTGATGACGTCGTTGCTGGACCCTATTTTTGCGAGCCCGGAACGCTCGCGAAGCTGCGAACGCAATTGACCTCGCTGTTTGCTGAAAAGCTAGGCTCTGACAAATTACCGAATGAAAGCCAGTGGGAGATGATCCTATGTGAGAACCCGCTAGCATGCGTCAATGCTGGCGCGGGCTCAGGAAAATCTACGACACTGATTCTCCGTGTCTATGTAATGCGGAAATTCCTCAGGATTCCTTGGAGGCATATATCAGTATTCACATTTACTAAATACAGCAAGTGGGATCTAATCGAAAAATTAATAAAGACGTTTGAGAAACTTGGTGAGGAAGTCGATCCATTGCGGGCGGCCGATGTGGTTCGAACCTTTCACTCATACGCTTGCTTATTGAACAATAAGTCATCAGGCGCGAATCGACAAATATTTGATTTAATTGGAACAACTTCTAAACCCAATCCAAGATTAGCACTTAAAAACTATAATGTTTCTGAGAATGAGGTTGCGTTAAACGATCTATACGACATAGAAAATCCTATGGCCGAACCTATTGGCGACTATAAGGAGGAAAGGGGCGAAGCCCAACGAATAACGGTAAACACGAAATTAAAAGAGATCTACCACGTCGCGTTTAAAGAGTCAGAGCATTTTCGAGATTGTATTAAAGAATTAAGGTTGGCGTCTCTCAGCCTCAAAGCGCCGAATATTTCACCAGACTATCAAGCGAAAATCGAATTTGTTAAAAACAAGGACGAGCAGCTGACAAAATACCTCAATGAAAGCTTCGGCGGCATAGGAAGTTTCGGCGATGTGTTGGATATGAATATAGAAAAAATGTCAATTGATGGCACCCAAAACGGGCTTCAATGCTACTTCAATGCACGGATCAAAACGACAAAGCGACCGATACTATTTATGCCATCCGAAAAGGATCGCGAAGTCAAGCTTCCTAACTCGGATTACCAGATAGGACATATACTAACGGCCAAACTCAGAATGCTGTGGCTGGAGAGCCATGTTATTCCGATTACCGTAAACAAAGATGAACTCGCAGCATTAGTAGACTTTTTGCGTTATTTCGAGCGAGAAGACTTTTCAGTTGCGCCACCTTTCGACTTCGCCCCTCAAGGAGAATCTTTAAGAAAGGAAGGTGGGCATATCGCCACTAGATTTTTTCAGCTTATCCAGTTCGTAGAGAATTTCGGAATGGACTTTGAGGACTGGGCCGCCAAGCTGAGCTTGCCTCCTGCCGCAAGAACGGACCGGATTTACGTTACAGCCTGCGAGATCTTTTATCAGTATTACTTACAGTACCTTAACTCGAATGGCTACACATCGTTTAACAGCATCTTCCTCTCGGTTCAGCCGTCTAAAGTCGATGCCGTTCAAAGAAAAGATCCGAACGCTCTCAAAAAGCTTACGCACGTCCTAATTGACGAATTTCAGGACATCACTCCCCTTTACAGCGACTTTGTAAAAGCCATAAAACTTGCGCTAGCTCAACAAACAGGACAAGCCGGCTCGATCATGGCAGTCGGCGACGACTATCAATCAATATACGGCTGGAAAGGGTCACTTGTAAAAATTATCACCAGCTTTCAAGAAGAATTCCGTTCCTACAGTTCTCCGTCGTTCATAAAGATGGAGATTAATCACCGCTGCAGTCAAAATATAATCCAATTCGCGGAAGCTCTTATCCAAAGAATTCCTCCAACATCACGAACGTCAAAAGTCGGGATTTCGTCAAAGCCGCAAAAAAGGCATCCTCTTCCGCGTATCTTTTTCGTCAAGAGAAGCAGTCTTTTAGAACAGGTTGTCGCCCTGATCCGGATCGAGTTGGAAGTTGCAGAAGCGACACCCGAATTACCTCTCCTTGTCCTATGTATAGCGCGAGCCACCGTTAAAGACCTAGAAAATCAGTTCACAAAAAGGGATCTCGGTCGGATGAAGATCATGACATTTCATGCAAGCAAGGGCCTTGAGGGTAAATCCGTTATTCTTATTGGAGATTGCTATTATGACACATGCCATTTGATTAAAAACGACGTTTTACGTCAGTTCAATACGTCAAACAAAGACTGTCTGTCCTATGATGAGGCACAGGAGTTAGAGGCGCTTCGACTAGCTTACGTTGCGGCGACTCGGGCGGCGGTTCGATGCCACTGGATTTTTGTAGATCATCCAACAATATCTGAGGTGAGGGCGGTTATTCAGGAGAGTGCTGAGGGAATAAAGCCATTATGTGAATTGGTAAAGACTTCGGAAAAGGACACCCTGAAGCCTATTAATCATTCCGTCGGAATACCCTCGTAATGGCATAATAAACGTCGTTCATGTTGCTCAATAGGACATCTATAAATCGATCCGCGACCAGCCAGACTGTATATCAGGTTCAAGAGATCGATGGTCAGCAAGTGAGGCTGCGCTCGATAATTTCCATCTTTGCAACGCCGTCGATTTCGTCCAACGTGCTGGTCAATAAGATTGTCATGGGCGTCCAAGAATAACAGTAGCGGAACCTTGAAGTAACGATGGAGGTATTCAATCTCCGATTGGAAGTCTGCAATTCGTTGGATTGCCTTTTCCTTATCTTCCAAATCAAGTATGTACTCGGCTTCCATTTTGTAAATCATATCGGCGACATCCTTTTCAAATGGCCATCGATAGGACGCGTTATCGCGTGGGTCGTTATACATACTGCCTCCTAAGCCCGTTGGTGAAGATTGTTGGGTGCGATCAGAAAACGGTCTCTGACAACTGCCGCCTTTTTGAGGGCGGGACCCAGCCGATGGAGTCCAATGCATTTTTTGTTATCTTTTCGCTACCGGCTTCAACGGCATAAATGGCCGCTCGACTCAGTATTTCGGACAATTCACCGATTAAACCCTCTGACATAACCAGAAGTTTCATTGCAATATCTTGATCTGTCAGATTTGATGGGATCCTTAACGGCAGCATGCACTCATAGCTCGCAAGTAACTGCAAATATTCATCATTATTCTGCCAGCGCGGTAGACCGACGGGCTCGAATCGATTTCCCAGCTGATGATCTGTATTCACCGCCCTCAATGCCTCTCTTGTCCCCGCACCGATCATGGGAATTTGTAGCTCATTACCGATACCTTTAATAACATTGAGATATTCTCTTTGTTTGCTGGTACTGCCTGCGAGTAGATTGTGTATTTCATCGATAATAATCATGCGAGTATTGACTTGCTGGAGCAGATCAACCACCTGTCTCTGTTTTCGCTCTGGCTTGTCATTCACACGATAAGGTGAAAATAGTTTTGCCAAAATCTTGTCGTATAAACGCGTCTCACTCGGCACAGGCGGGGATTCCACCAGAAGTACAGGCACATGCACCGTCTCTTCTTCAGGACGATCATACGCAGGGTGTTTTGCCGCGAAGCGGTTGATGATCATGCTTTTGCCATTGTTGGTGTCTCCGACAATCAGCAAATTCGGCATGCGGTGTCTCTTCGGACAATCGATCAAATCTTCTAGCCGGTCCAGCACCTGCTTTGCCTTGCTGTAACCAATCCAGCGAGGCGATCTTATGTAGTTGATCCGCTCGGACGGAGAGAGATCCAGGACGTCTGCTGCCGCTTTTGTAAGGTGATCTGCGCCGGACATACCTTTACAGCTCCTCTAAGTCATCAAAAGGTTTGATTGTCTTCTTAACTACCCGGAGAACATCTTCCTTGCTAACGGCCGCGTCGGCACGTGTTTGCGGTTCCGGAGTTTTCACGATGACCCGATCTATAGGTCGATGATCCTTCTTTTTCTGCTGGACCTTTCTCTGCTTTTTGGTCAGCTTTTCCGCGTCTGTCTTAATCCGGTTCATTTCTTCGTAGGCGGAGAAAATAAGATCCTCATTGATGTCTTTCAGCCCTCGCTCGATCAGCACTTTCTTCGCGGCTCTGAGTTCCCAAACGCTGATCGATGGGTGTGTGTTGTCTCGGTAGGGAATCTCAAAATAGGTTTTTAACTCAGGATCAAAAAACCAGACGCGGCTGATATCACGTGGATCACGACGCACAATAAACTTTCGTTTGAGCTTTGATTTTCCGGGAACTGTGGCATTAACCCATCGCCGCAAAACGTCGCTGAAATAGAACACGTCATCAATTTGCAGTCCGTAATCTTGCACAGTCCGTTCGACATACGGCATGAAATCGAGTTTGAGCCGTAGTTCGTCAACAATTTTTGAGGGGAGGCCTGATCCTGGCCGATGATGTGTACCAAAAATGCCTTCTTCGTATTTCTTGATAGGAGAGCATTGAATTCCGGTATGGAAGCGTTGATGGTAAACCCCAGTGATGTAGACCAGCAGCCAGCGCTCAAGCTCAGATAAAGTCAATGCCGCTTTGGCCTCTGACTTGTAGTCGCCTCTTTGCGTGATGTTGGAAAAGGTCGTACCGGGAAGGGTGTGAATCTCCTGTGCGACGGTTCCCAAAAGCCGCTCTATATGACCACCAAAGTTTGGCCGCCCCACGGGCCTCCACTCCAGATTGATGTCGTACTGCTTGCACGCTTTGCTCAATATGGCGCTACGGAATTCCTTTGCGTTGTCGGCATGAACCGTTCTGGGGATACCCCAGCATGGCCAAGCTCCAGGTACATCCATTTCTGTAAGAAAAACTTCCTTAGGCAAAATTGCCTGGGATAAGCACAGCCCGACGGAAACGGCACTCGGCGGATCATAAGACACATGAAACCCGACAATCATTCGGCTAAAAACATCGATGGCGAGCGTGAGATACGGCCGGTCCAATGGCAACCGATGAACGTCGTCCACTGTGATTATGTCGAGCGGTGTATGGTCAATCTGAATAACCGCGTACGGGTACTCGGCCCCTGGAAATTCTCCCTGAACTGGGTCAAATCGGTCTCGCGCTTCCTTTGGCCCTCGCCGGCGATGAATCTTTAGATGCTCGGGGAGCGCGTTAAGCCTGTTACGAACGGTGTTGGAATGCGGCGGATTCAACCCAGCGTTCCGGCAAAGTGTTTCAATGGCCTCATAAACTTTTGCAGGTCGCTTCTGTTGGCGGGTCAGGTATTCTTCATTAATCGCCTTTTTAATGATCTCTTCAATGTCAGGATCGACTTTGGTCTGACCCTTGTCGCTCCGTTCCTGCGGCATCAGAACCGTTAAGGTGCCACATTCTTCGTACAGTCGGATCCACCCATACACAGTGTTTACATGCTTCCCAAATTCTTCTGCTCTAGCCTGCACTTTCGACCTTGTGCGCTGAGGGTCGGCCAGTAGTGGGCGGATGATTTCAAAGCGGCTCTGCGCCACTTCCCATCGTTCGTCAGGGATAGCGTCGAGATCGGGATGGGTCTGCTTAACAGCGCCTGTAGGGACAGCAGTGACAGCACTGATCTCTAAACGCTTAACTTCTCCCGTCTCCATGTCTTTAGCAAGCAATGAAGTCAGATCCAAGACATGCTTGACCACATATTCTTTTGCTCCCTGATAAACGAGCGTTCCTCGCTGGAGCGTTATGGCAACCGGTTGCATGACTTTTTGGTTCAAACCTTGCTCCAGAGTCTGGCCGACATAGTCAGCGGTTGATGGAGGTTTGCTCCGATAGAGCCAATTGCGACCAAACGCCAAAGAGAAGGGATTAGTTCCGCCTGTGACCAGCGATCTCTAAAGACTGCAACCAGAAGCGTGGAAGCGTCACATTCCCGTATTTCGGCGATCCGCCGAAGGAGCATCGTCTCAAAGGCATCATTGACGACCCGATTGCGAAACGGCTGTAGGAACTTAATGTTGTTAAGATAGGTGGTGCGGATTTCAAGTTCAGTTACGAGTCGGAATCGCCATCCCACAGAGTTGGCATAGCGGATAGCAGCTTTAAACTTTGGTTTGAGTGTGCTCCAGTTATCCTTCAGGTCGCTCCTGTATTTGACTTCGAAGAGCGTAGTTCTGACCTGTGCGGACTCTACGTACTCAACCAGCACGTCAGGAGTGTAGGTCCGAGCCTTACCCTCCAGCGGATAGGTCAGCTTGATTGGCTGAACCTCATAGCGATGCACTTTATTGTCAAACTCCAAGAGAGCATAGAAATCCCGCTCCAGGGTAGACTCGAACGCACTCTCGCCATTTGACTTCGCGGACGAAGAGATGCCTGTGACGTTCCTGTAGTTCTTCGGGATAGCTCGAATGGGCATGTCAAAACCAATATACAGAAGTGTTGTGAGAACCAATCCAATACAAGACAACGATGTTTTCCGGTACATCGCAACTTTATACTTATGACTACGCTTGCCCTGACAGTACAATGTTGCTTTGGAAATGTCAGCAGCTGCACGCCCAACCAAATCAAGCGCTATCGCGGCAAAATCTCCGGCCCTCTCCTGGATCGCATTGATATGCACATTCAAGTGAATGCCCTGCCCATCGCTGATCTGCAAAGTGCTCCCCAGGGCGAAAGCAGCGCCCAGGTACGTGAGCGGGTGTTGCAAGCGCACCACATACAACAGCTCCGCCAGGGTAAGGCCAATGCCCAACTGCGCGGGCGGGAACTGCATAAACACTGCGCCCTGGGAGAGCCGGCACAAAAGCTGCTGGCGGTGGCGATGGATCGCCTGCGGCTGTCAGCTCGTGCCTACGACCGCATACTCCGCGTGGCTCGCACTCTCGCCGATCTGCAGAGCCTGGCTCAGGTGAATACACCCCAAGTGAGCGAAGCCCTGGCTTACCGCATGTTGGACAGGCCAGTGGACTAATCCCTCCAAAAGAATTCCATTACAAAAGAATCCTACCTGGGCTGGCGCACTGGACTAAGCTCAGCGAATCTTGATCGCAACCCGCACTGGAGATGTGAATGCCCTATCAATTGCCGTGCTGTCGACTGAGCGACGGCGAACCTGTCCCCGATTACTTTCGGCCGGTGCGGATTATCTGCATAGGACGCAACTATGCAGCCCACGCGATGGAAATGGGTCACGATCCACAACGCGAGCCACCGTTTTTTTTCTTTAAGCCCCTCACTGCCCTGGCCCGGGGCGGCGACTTTGTCCTGCCGGTTTATTCCCGCGATGTGCACCATGAGCTGGAACTGGTTGTCGCCTTGGAACAGGGAGGCCGTAACCTCAATGGTGAACAGGCGCGTGCATGTGTGGGCGGATTTGGCCTGGGCCTGGATATGACCTGTCGGGATGTCCAGCAGCAATTGAAGGCGGCGGGGCGACCTTGGGAATTGGCCAAGGGTTTTGACGGTTCAGCGCCTTGCTCACCAATTGCCCAAGGCAGCTTCGCGGATCTGGAGCGCCTGGGTACCATGCGCCTCACCCGCAATGGCGAACTGGTGCAACAGGGCCACTGGCGTGAAATGATCTGGCAGTTACCGGAGCTGTTGCAGCAAATATCCACCTTTGTCGCTCTGCAGCCAGGAGATCTCATCTTCACAGGCACGCCCGCTGGTGTCGGCCCGGTGTTTTCCGGCGATTGGTTGGAGGCGAGCATGGAGGGATTCCCTCACAAATTGCGGTTGAGCGTCATCACCGAGGCCGGATGATTTTGCAGCACCGGCACCGGTCCCGTACAATCGCCCGCCCTGTGGCCCCCCACTAAACCGGATAAATCTTCCGGTAAACAGTGCCCATGAAAATGCCGGTTCCTAAACAAGTACTCTGCCGTGAATAAACTGAATCCCCGCCAAGCAGAAGCCGCCCGGTACGTGGATGGCCCCTGCCTGGTGCTGGCCGGCGCCGGCAGCGGCAAAACCAGCGTAATCACCCGCAAGATCGCCTATCTCATCGAAGAATGTGCCTACCCCGCCCGTCATATAGCCGCTGTCACCTTTACCAACAAAGCCGCCCGGGAAATGAAAGAGCGTTTGGGCAAACTTCTCAAGGGCAGAACCGCCCAGGGGTTGACCGTCAGCACCTTTCATAATCTCGGCCTGAACATCATCCGTCGCGAGCACAAATTTCTTGGTTATAAAGCGGGTTTTTCCATTTTTGACGCGGAAGACGCCCGCGCCCTGATGAAAGAACTGGTATTGCGCGACGGCGATATGGGTACGGATTTGCTGGATCGGTTGCAATATCAGATTTCCCATTGGAAAAGCGCGCAGCAAACACCCCAGCAGGCGCTGAGCAAAGCCAGCAGTGAAGGCGAGCAGACTTGGGCGCGGGTTTACGAACGCTACAACCAGGCGCTGCGTGCCTATAACGCGGTGGATTTTGACGATTTGATCCGCCTGCCCACCGAATTATTCGAAACAAAACCTGAAGTGCTGGAGCGCTGGCAAAACCGTATCCGCTATTTATTAGTGGACGAATATCAGGACACCAATACCAGCCAGTATTTATTGGTGAAACAATTGATTGGCCCACGCGGCGCGCTCACGGTGGTGGGGGATGACGACCAGAGCATTTATGCCTGGCGCGGCGCCCGTCCGGAAAATCTCAGTCTGTTAAAACAGGATTTTCCCAATTTGCACGTGGTGAAACTGGAGCAGAATTACCGCTCCACCGCCCGCATATTAAAAGTCGCCAACGCGGTGATCGCCAATAATCCGCACGACTTTATCAAAAGTCTGTGGAGCGACCTCGGCATAGGAGAACCTCTGCGGATTGTTCGCTGCGCGAACGAAGATGCGGAAGCCGAGCGCGTGGCCACGGAAATACTCAACCAGCGTTTGCGCCGCCAATGCCAGTTTCGCGATTTTGCCATCCTGTACCGCGGCAACCACCAGTCCCGCTTGCTGGAAATGAAACTCCAGCAATACCAGATTCCCTACAACATCAGCGGCGGCACGAGTTTTTTTGCCCGCACAGAAATCAAAGATGTCATGGCCTACCTGCGCCTGCTGGTGAATCCGGACGACGACAATGCATTTCTGCGCATCATCAACACACCGCGCCGCGCCATAGGCACGAGTACTTTGGAAGCCTTGGGACAATACGCCAGCCAGCGGGAAATCAGTTTATTAAGCGCATGCCAGGAAATCGGCCTGCAAACAGCGTTGCCGGAGAAAGGTCTGGAACGTGTGCGCGAATTCTGTGCCTGGCTCGAACGTGTGCGTTACAACTGCCACAACCAGGAACCGGTTGCCGCCATCCGGGAAATGATAGAAGACATAGACTATGAAGGTTGGCTGCACCAAAACGCCAGTTCTCCCAAAGTGGCGGAAAATCGCATGGACAACGTGCGCTATCTGATCGACTCCATCAACAAAACACTGCAACGCAACGAAGACCAGAATCAGGACAATGAAGAAAATCTCAATAGCGCCATCGCTAAAATGATGCTGATGGATTTATTGGACCGGCAACAAGAGGAAGACGCGAGCGACCGCGTACAGATGATGACCCTGCACGCCTCCAAAGGCCTGGAATTCCCCCATGTGTTTATTGTTGGCCTGGAGGAGGACCTGCTTCCTCACCGCACCAGCATTGAAGAGGACAACATAGAAGAAGAACGCCGACTCATGTACGTGGGAATCACCCGAGCTCAACGCACTTTAACGCTCACCCTGGCCGGCAGTCGCAAACAGTTTGGTGAAAAAATGGAAACCACACCCAGCCGTTTTCTAGAGGAAATGCCTGCAGAAGATATCCTTACGGAGGGTTTCGGCACCGCCACCAAAGAAGAGGTGGTCCAAAAAGGCAAAGAAACCATCAGTAATATTTTGAATATGTTTGATTGATCACCATAGGTATTGGTTCCCATATAAGAGGCACAGCAAATGAATTGACCTCAGCACATTTTAAATGAGAACAATGCCTCACTTGTTCACAAAATGATCAAACACCACTATCTTTCCATCCCCTCTATCGCAATCAGCATCTCTCAGGTTTAAACTTCGAGCCACCCTGCGCACTCATAATATACACGACAGCTGAAAATCGATCGTATGGTATCGGCACTTGCAACAGTTGAACGAGATACGAGTGTTCTCTCATTTACAAAATTCCGGGAAATCCCTCATATGCGACTCGAACGAAATTTAAATTACGACCTTATGCGTTTGATCGGTGTATTCATTATTATTATTGCGCACTCTTCACCTCCTGACTGGCTATTCCAGCTGCGTAATTTTGGCACCCCCTTACTAATAGTGGGTTCGGCCTTAACCTACGCGCTGATCTATGCCAACAGAGAAGTCAAAATAAAAGAGTTTTATACGAAGCGTTTAAGTCGTTTAGTATTTCCTGCTTGGATTTTTTTGACCTTTTTTTTCCTTTTCTTTTTTATGACAAGCAAGCTACTTGTAAAAGACTATCCATTTTCTTTTGGTAAAATTTTTTGGTCATACAGCTTTATAGGGGGAATTGGATTTGTATGGATCTTGAAGATCTATATAATATTAGCCTTGCTTACACCCGCTGCAGTCTATGTAAACAAGCACGTAAAAAGCAACGTTTGGTATTTCAACGCTCTTATATCTCTGTATATTTTGTACGAATTGTCGGTCATTCTAATTGATCCCCATTTAAAGGGTAGGTCAGGAAAAATCCTTGAGTCAGTTGTTCTCACAGCCGCGCCTTACACATTGCTATATCTATACGGCTTTAGGCTGGCCAAATTGCAACGCAAGCATGTAATTTTTACAGCTTGTGCATCTCTTGCAATATTTGCATTTTTATTCATCTATAAACTTATAGAAACTGGAAAAGTGGTTCCCACTCAAGCTTTCAAATACCCACCGACTATTTATTATCTGTCTTACGCCTTCTTTGCATTAAACGTTGTTTATTTATTCTGCACTAAAATCGACCTAACAAATTCGAGTCGGCGTGTGATTTCATGGCTATCAACCAATTCCCTATGGATCTATTTATGGCACATAATGGCATTCTATATTTGGAAATTTCTTCTCCCGGATCCAAATGGTGGGCTTTTCCTGTTCTTCGTTAAGAGCGGATTTTTACTAGGATTCGGTGTGATATTTACCGCAGCTCAGAACAAGCTCGTAGGCATGCTCGTCAGAGTTGACTTTCGATATTCGAATCACATTGCCCCAATGTTATCAACCGGCGTAATAAATAAGTAACTCTGCATTCTTATTCAAAAAGCAGACAACATTGGAATTATCCTCATTGCGACAGCTTTTCCAGGAGTTGCGATTGATTTTTCACATAGCTGGCTGCGCTTTAAGCCGCAGCTGCTGATGTGCCTGTGAGTTAACTTTCTACGATTTCGTGAGCAATCTCTTCCAGGTTGCCATTTTCAAAGCAAGCCGCGGAAATTACTTTTGCTGCTGCCAGGGTGTCAAATCGACGAGTGAGACTTTTCAACGACAAACCAAGCTTTTCAGCGTACTCCTTTTGTACCAATAATTTTGAGAGGATTTCATGGGCCGCGTCCAAATCTCCCCTGGGAAACCATTCGCAATTCCTACCAGGTTCGAGTCCATACGCTGCTAAATCGTACTGTTCATCGAGGATAAGTGGTTTGCCCAGAGCTGCTGCGACACCTACTGTCGTAGAGCCAGAAAATCGGTCGTTGTCTATCGTTGATATAATAATTCCAGCCGATTTGGCAATAAGTTCCGCAGATCGGGCCAATCCAACATCAAATTCCAGCGTCAAATTATCCGGCCATGACGCACCTACTTCATCAGGCAGTTTTTTTACCCGAATATCATTGGTTATTATCTTTATCTCTATTCCTTTTAATGCGAGGTTAAAAATAAACGGCCAGTCACGCTTACAATCACTACCTACCGCCACAAAATAGGGGCGATCAGTCGTATGCGTTGTCCAATATTTCTGATAAAAGCTAATATCCACAGCGGTTGGCCAGAAAAAAAGTTTACTTTCCAATTCGGGATAGTGCTCACATACGAGCTGACGCTGGCGCTCTGAAGCAAAATATATGACGTCCGCTCCGGAAAGCATGTCTTTATAGTAGCGCCATTTAGACGAGGAGCTTCCCCTGGACATCTCAGACCACGGCGCATCGAAACCGGCCCATTTGAATATCAATCGATTTCTAATCAGGCCCCATTTTTTTATTCGGGATATATGGCCGCACCAAGAGTTATCGGATGTGTATAGAACATCAGGCCTCTTAACATTTAATAAAAGATTGATGATCGACGTTTTATAAAGGGCCTTGCCTCTGAGTAAACTGGAAATCCATTCTGGGAGAGCCTCACGGCTTATCAGTGGATAAATTGAAAAAATATCGTGACCCAGATCCGCCAATTCCTGCACGCCTTTATCGAGGCTACTCGGCAGCCCTGGCACTCCTTTCGCGGGACGTCTGTGAGCTCCCCAAAGTGCTATTACGCGAGGCTTTTCAGTATTCATAAAATCTCCGACATAGAGTCTATTTTTTTCATAACCGAGCTTTCACAGATCGATCATATAAACAAATCAGGCCGCCAGCTTACACCCTAACCCCCGGCACCAGACATAAGAAACGCGTCAAAAAACAAATTTTTCCGACAGTTACTTGATTGCTTCGTTATAACCTGTGGCCGTATGGATAAGAAACTGAGCTACGGGGCCTTAATCAATTGCTTCCCCTTCCAATCCTGCAGGTGTGCTTTAATCTTATCCCCTACAAAAATCTGCGGCTCCGAACGCTCCTCCTTGGGGAAATCCCTCTCCTCCCACTCGGCCACCAGCGCTTTGGCGCTATCAAATGCGGTAATAAAATCGGGATTCTGTGCGAAAGATTCTTTGAAATAAGCGCGAGCGAAATAGGTCATGTCGTTGCGGTCGTCGCAGCCGAAGGATTTGCGGTCTTCACGGGCGGCAGTGATTACCAGGGTTTTCTCATTCTGTAATTCGGGAATAAATCCACCGGCGTAGCAGGCGGAGACAATCACGACCCGCCATTGGATTCCGGAGTCTTCCAGTATTTTGGCGAGTTCTTTTTTATTGACCATAGGTAACTGCAATCCCGGCATAGCGAGATAAAACTGATGATCTTCGGTGCCGTGGCTGGTGAGGTACAGCAGGAGAATATCCTGCTCCACATCCATTTTCTGCCGCACGGAGGCGACGGCTTTTGCCAGCGCTGTGCGGGTTGCGAGGGGATATTGTTCAGTGGTCTGGCGGTTGTTGATCAGCAACAATTGACGTTGGGACGTTTGCAGTGCCTCGGCGATCAGTGACTGGACAAACTGCATCTCCCGATAAAACACCTCCTGTGTACCATCGCCCGCTACCCCGAGGAAATAAAAATCGATTTGTCCCGGCGTTTGATCCGTCAGACCATTGGCCGATTGTTCCAGGAGAGTATTTTGTGAATAAAGAATATTTTCCACCGTAGGTGCCGGATCCTTGATGACGCGGCGCGGGTCATCTTTGAGATAACCGTAGATCCATTCACCTTTGATCAGATCTAGACCTTCCGATGGTTCCTTGAGCCTCAGCTCTCCCTGTCCGTGATATACGCCCTGCTCGAAGCCGCCGGTGTAAACATTGCCAAACTCGTCGGTCAGAGTTCCCTTGCCGTGGTAGAACCAGCCTTCCACTTCGCCTTCGTAATGACCTCCGTCGGCATGGACAATTCTGCCCTTTCCGGTAAATACGCCTTTGACGAAATCTCCCTCGTAACGATCGCCCTCTGCGTCGAGGTAAACACCCTTGCCGTGGTAGAGCGAATCGGCAAACTCACCTTCGTAGACGGCACCGCTCGCTTCTTTAAGAATGCCTTTGGTCATATTGTCGTCGGTGAATATGCCGGTAAAACTGTTGCCGTTTGCCCAGGTGAGCGTGCCCTGCCCGTGCATGCGGTTATCTTTAAATTCACCCTTGTAGGTCATGCCGTTGGTGTAAACCAGATTTCCTTTTCCATTGAACATGCCGCGGGAAAATCCGCCTTGATAACGAACATCGCTATCTTGATATTCGCCCTGCCCCTCCATCAGACCGCGGTGGAAATTCCCTGTAAACCGCCTGCCATCCGCGCCCTCCAATTCACCTGGACCCTCCAGCAAGCCGTTTACAATCTCGCCGTAGTATTTGACGTTATTCGGTAAAATCGCATCCGCCGGCTGCCACTTTCTGCCCCAACGATCTTCGTTGAGGATATAGCCGCCGTAGAGAAATGCGGCGATGGTTACAATAAAAAGCAATTTGAAGGTGGTGCGCAGCCTCATAAAATCACAGCTGCTTGATGGATTCGTTCAAGTCCAGGCCGCTCAGAATTTCGATATTGATGCCGTCGGAAATTCCGGTGGCCACTTCACGACGCACAAATTGCTGCGGAGCCGTTTCCACATCGACATAGGTTTTGTTACCTTCCACAATCAAATTCGCTTCGTTGATGGCCAGAACCTGGTCGCGCTTTTCCAATACGATATCCGCATTGGCGCTGTAGCCGGCGCGCAGAAATGTGTCTGCGCTCAAAGTCACTGCTGCGCGTATCTGGAATTTAATGGTGCCCTGGTCCTCAAAGCCCTTGGGTGCGATGTATTCCAGGTGCGCTGTAAAACGCGGATCGCCTATGGCGCCTATGCGCAGCTCCAGGGGCATGCCCTCTTTAAGCTTGCCGACTTCCGACTCGTCCACACGCCCTTCAAAAATCATATCCTCCATGTTGGCGATGGAGGCGATGGTAGTACCTTCATTGAAGGTATTACTCTGTATCACAAAGCCCCCTTCTTTCACCGGAATATCCAGCAAGACACCCGCCACTGTCGCTTGGACCAAGTTGGAGACTTTGCCGGATTTTTTGCTGGCGCCGTCGCGGATCAGGGCGACGTTATTTTCCGCCGCCTTCAAACCTTCGGCCGCAAGTTGGTATTGCAACTCGAATTTATTGAATTCCAGCTCGGGAATGAGCTTTTCACGGAACAGCACCTGCTGACGCTGCCACTCCTTTTGGGCATTGGCCAAGTTGATGCGGGCCTTTTCCAGTTCGGATTCGGCGTTGCTCAAAAATGCCATGTCCGGTAGCAGTTCAATTTTGGCAATCAGATCACCTTTGGCAATCTTTTGCCCTGCTTCGACATACACTTCCTCGATGACACCCGGGACGCGCGATTTCACTGCAATTTCCTTGCGCGGCACAATTTTTCCCGTGGCGACGGTCTTGCGCACAATGTCCGCCTTATAGGCTTTTGTCGTCTGATAGATCACGGGTGCCTGTTGGGATTTCTTGTAAAGGAAAATCGTGGTGCCGGCAAATAACACCAACAGCGAAATTCCTACCAAACTCAAAAAGATTTTTTTCATGCGTCTCTATTCGTCCTGTAATGCAATGATGGGATTGACCCTTGCGGCTTTGCTCGCGGGCAGCAGCGATGCCATAAAACCGGCCACCACCAGCACAACTATGGCGATGATGGCGGTATCGAATTCAATTTCAGCGCGTGTTAGAAAACGTACATCCGGCAAACCGGCGGCAGCGGATTTTATTCCCTCCAGCGCGAACACGCCCAACACCAGGCCGAGATATCCTGCCGCCGCGGTAATCACCACCGCCTCTTGTACCACCATGCCGATAATGGAGCCGGCGGTTGCACCCAGGGCCTTGCGCAGGCCAATTTCCCGCGTGCGTTCCTTGACGGTGATCAACATGATATTGCCGACACCAATAACGCCCGCGAGTATGGTGCCTATGGCCACAAACCAGCTGAAACCCGTTATACCCGTGAATAAACCCCGCACCTGCTGAAAAACGGTTTCGGTATTAAATGAACCGTATACACCGGTATCGTCGGGATGCACCTTGTGGCGCTCGCGCAACAAGGCCATTACTTTTTGTTCCAGCAGAGCGGAGGAAAATCCCGCTTTCGGTGTGAGGCGCAAGTGGCCGTAATAATCGTTTTGATTGAACGTCGAGCGCAACGTCTCATTGGGAACCAGCACGAGTTCGGCGTCCTGCATGGCGTTGTCTCCGGTAGCCATAGGTTTAAAAACGCCGACTACCTGAAAATAAATGCCGCCGATTTCGATACTGGCGCCTATGGGATTTTCACCCGAGGCGAACAGGGTTTCATAGGCCCTTGTACCCAGGATGGCCACCTTGCGTTTCTCTGCATTATCCCGCGCATTGATAAAACGCCCCTGCACAGGTTTGAACGATTGCATAGCCGCTACTTCCGGGTGCGCGCCGCGCGTAATAAATGCGCCGCTTTTATCACCGCGAACCACATATTGTGCAGAGCCCCAGCCGCCCACTTCGTTGATGCCCAGCACCAGATCGACCTCTGGAATACGCGCCCGGATGGCATCTCTATCGCTCGGCGTAAAGCGCACCCAGCGATTCCGATCGAGGCCTTCATGCGGTATCTGGGTAGCGGCGGCAGCCCAGATGTACACCGTGTTGGTATTGTCGCCAAAGCCGGCGAGCGCATCGTTGCGCAGACCGTTGCCTACCCCCAAAAGCACCACCAGCATGAATATGCCCCACATGACACCAAAGACGGTGAGGCCGGTGCGCAATTTGTGTTTTTGCAAAGTCGCGTAAATTTCCTGCCAGCTGTCGTAGTCGAACATGGTCACTGGGCCCGCATGGCTTCAATAGGGGAAATCCGGGCCGCCTTCCACGCCGGAAAAAATCCTGCAAGCACACCAAATCCCACCAATATGCCCAGAGCGGACATGGCCACGGAAAAATTCACCTCGGGCTGCGAGAAAAACTTCAGATCGATATGAAATTTCACCATCACCGTATTGATCAATTCCAGCAAACCCACCGCCAGTACCAGGCCGGCGTATCCCGCTGTGGCCGTCACCAGCACCGCTTCGAAAATGACAGTGCGGATAATGCTCCAGGGCGGCGCACCCAAAGCCTTGCGGATGCCGATTTCCACCGTGCGCTCTTTAACGGTGATGATCATGATATTGCTGATGCCCACTATGCCGGCCGCCAGTGTGCCCAGCCCCACAAACCAGATAAACATATTGATGGCATTGATGGTGCTGTTTATACGCTCGGATTGCTTGGCAAGGTCAGTCACATAAATCGCGCGCCGGTCGCTGGGCGCAATGTTGTGTCGCTGCTTTAACACAGTGGTGATATTGGGAATTACATCGTCGCCGGTGTAACCCTCCGCGGGGGCGAGGGCGATAATGGAAATATTTTCACCCACGCCAAAGGTTTTCTGGAAAGTGGCGAGCGGCATGTAAACACGCTCGGACATGCGCCCCTCCCAGCCGCTGTCGTAAAACACGCCCACCACTTTAAAACTCACACCGTTCACGATGATCTGTTCACCCAGTGGATTGAGCGGCCCGAATAATCGCTCTTTGACACGTGTGCCGATTACCACCACTTTGCGGCGCTCGTCATCATCGAGATCATTGAGCCGCCGTCCCATGCGGTATTCCTGATAACGTTTAATAACGAAATACCCTTTGGCGACACCAAACACACCAAAGGAACCGGAATTCTGTTGGTAGGTTACGCGGATATCCGCCTGCCGCGCAGAACCCAGGGGATTTTCCGCCGTAATTAAATCGATGCCGGGAACCGCTCGGCGAATGGCTGCCAAGTCCGCTTCCGTCAGCTGGATTTCACGGCCGTGCGCGAGTCCTTTGTAAGGCACCGATGTAGTAGAGCTGTTGATCCAGATGCTGGTGCGCAAGTCACTGCTGAAACCTTTTTCGATACCGCGCTGTAATCCGGTGCCGGACCCCAATAAAAGCACCAACATAAAAATTCCCCAAAAAACACCGAATGCCGTCAGTGCCGTGCGCAATTTATTGCGCTGGAGTGAGTAGAGAATTTCCTGCAGACCGTCCGGGATCACACCGAACCCTCGGCGGTAACGGCGGCATAACGATCGCGTGTCACCAGACCATCCTTAATGGTGATCACTCTTTGGGTCTGCTCGGCAATGTCTTTTTCGTGGGTGACGATCACCAGGGTTTTTCCCAGGGCGTGGACTTTTTTGAACAGCGCCATCACCTCCTGGGTGGTGGCACTGTCGAGAGCGCCTGTAGGTTCGTCGGCGAGAATGACTTTAGGATTGGTGATCAGCGCGCGGGCTATGGCCACCCGCTGCTTTTGTCCGCCGGACATTTGATTGGGCATGTGCTCCGCGCGGTCACCGAGGCCCACCATTTCCAATAATTCGCGCGCTTTTTTATTGCGCTCGCGCCGGCTGACTTTTTGGTAATACAACGGCAGGGCGACATTTTCCGTGGCGTTTTTAAAAGGCAGCAAATTGAAGGACTGAAAAACAAAGCCAATATGACGATTGCGCAGCGTGGCCGCCTGGCTCTCTTTGAGATTGGCGATGGGAATGCCCGCCAAGCGATAATTGCCCTGGTCGTGGTTGTCCAGCAGGCCGAGCATATTCAACAACGTGGATTTGCCGGAGCCCGACGATCCCATGATGGCCACCATTTCCCCTTCATGGATTTTGAGGAATATTCCCTTGAGCACATGCAAGCGCCTGTCAGCCTGGCCGTAATACTTGTGCACGTCGTCGAGTTCGATCATCTATATCACGCAAAAATCAGTGGCGGGCTGGAAGGGTCGGGAGGGATGAACGTCATCCGTGCATCAGCTGCGCGTTCCCTGCCCCAAAGCAGGTTAGTTTAGATGCCATCATGGCGAGGGACAAGGTTGATACCCACCTTCGAGCAGATCTCAGCGGGCATGTTGCGCCAAATTCAGAAACCCCTGCATATAAGGCAGCACCTGGTCGGCCTCGCGCATACCCAGGTGGATATGTTTGTGAATACCCGATCGCCCGAGGCGCAGGGTCGAAAGTGCAAATTCCTCAGGTTGTTCGGCGATCAACCAGTGCGGCAATGCCGCTACACCGCGTCCCGCCGCCACCAGCTGCAGCATCATTTCCGTCGCTTCAATAACTTTGTGTTTTTTGGGACTGCAGCGTGCCGGTAGCAGAAATTCGGTGTAAATATCCAATCGCTCTATATCAACCGGATAGGTGTAGAGGATTTCCGCTGTGAGATCCTTGGGCGACACAAAATCCTTCACTGCCAAACGATGGTTGCGCGCCACCACCAGCACCTGCTCATAGGCCAACGCCCGTGTAAACACTATGCCGGCTTTCTGCAGTGGATCAGGCGTCACTAACAGATCGATCTCGTGACTGAACAGCGCCGCCATGCCGCCGAATTGAAAACGCTGCTTCACGTCCACTTCGACACCGGGCCAACTCTGCAAAAAGGGATTCACCACTTTTAGCAGCCAGCGATAACACGGATGACATTCCATACCGATGCGCATCAGGCCCTTATCGCCGCTGGCGAACTGGGTGAGCACCTCATCCACCCTTTCCAATTGCGGCAGTAAACGGTTGGCCTCGCGCAACAGGAATTCCCCCGCCTGCGTGAAACGCAGGTGTCGCCCCTCCTTCGTCCACAGGCTGGCGCCTGCCTGTGATTCGAGTTTTTTAATGGAATGGCTGAGCGCCGACTGTGTCAGAAACAATACTTCCGCCGCTGCCGTCAGGGATCCCCGCCGGTGAATTTCCCGCAGAATCTGCAAATGAATACGCTCGATCATGTCAATCACTCATGAATATAAATAATGGATTGATGAAATATTACCATTATATTTCATGACAAAAGCGCTTTAGATTGCCTGCACAATCTAAGAGGCAGCATCCATGACCATTACGCATACGCTGGGATTTCCCCGCATTGGCCCAAAACGGGAACTGAAATTCGCACTGGAATCCTTTTGGAAGGGCCAGATCACGGCCGCCGACCTGCACACAACAGGGCAGGCGTTGCGCCGACAGAATTGGGCATGGCAATCCAACTGCGATTATTTGCCGGTGGGCGATTTTTCGTTTTACGACCAGGTGCTGGATACCAGCTTCCTCCTCGGTAATGTACCTGAGCGGGCGGCAGGGGGCGGCGTGTTGGATACTTATTTCCGTGTGGCGCGGGGTCGCTCCGCCCACGACAGTGCTTGCGCGTGTGTGCAGGCCGGGGAAATGACCAAATGGTTCGATACCAATTACCACTACATAGTCCCGGAAATCACAGCGGCAACCCGTTTCCAATTGCAATCCGAATCCCTGCTGGCACAAGTCGCCGAGGCGCAGGCGTTGGGTAAGGCCATCAAGCCTGTCCTGGTCGGTCCTGTCACCTACCTGTGGCTGAGCAAGAGCAAGGACGGCAGCGATCGGCTGGCACTGCTGGAAATCCTGCTGCCGGTCTATCAACAATTACTGCAACAGTTGGCGGGCGCGGGTGTGGAGTGGGTGCAGATTGACGAGCCCATTCTGGTGACGGAATTGGAGGCGAATTGGCAAAGGGCTTTGGAGAAGGCCTATCACGCATTAAAAGCGGCACCGATAAAATTGCTATTGACCACCTATTTCGGTCAGTTACGGGAAAACCTGCAATTGGCATGCAACCTGCCGGTGGCGGGACTGCACCTGGATGCCATCAACGCCCGCGATGAAATTAAACATGTGCTGGATTGGCTGCCCAATCATAAAATTTTGTCTCTGGGCGTCATAGACGGCCGCAATATCTGGAAAACCGATTTGAATGCGACACTCGACTGGCTGGAGCCCGTCGCCCATAAACTCGGCGGTCGTCTTTGGCTCGCTCCCTCCTGTTCGTTGCTGCACGTACCGGTGGATCTCTCCTGCGAAAACAGATTGGATCCGGAAATTAAAAACTGGCTTGCCTTTGCCCAACAAAAATTGGACGAACTCCATATATTGAAAAATGCCCTCGACTCCGGCCGTCATGCGGTGCGGGAATTTTTGGCAGGCAATGCCGCGGCACTGGCCAGCCGGCGCAAATCCACCCGGGTGCACAAGCCGCAAGTTAAAGCCGCGCTCCAGGCCGTCAATGCATCGCTCGGCCAACGTCAAAACCCTTACGCGATTCGCGCGGAAATACAACGCCGGAAATTCCAGCTGCCGCTGTTTCCCACCACCACCATCGGCTCTTTTCCGCAAACGGCGGAAATTCGCAAAGTGCGCCAGGATTTGAAAAGCGGTGCGCTGGACGATGTCACTTATACCGCCGCCATGCAAAAAGAAATTGCCCGCAGCGTGCGCGAGCAGGAGGAACTCGGTCTGGATGTGTTGGTGCATGGCGAAGCTGAACGCAACGACATGGTGGAATATTTTGGCGAGCAGTTGGATGGTTACGCCTTCAGCCAATTTGGCTGGGTGCAGTCCTACGGTTCACGTTGCGTAAAGCCGCCCATTCTTTATGGTGATATTTGCCGTCCGCGCGCCATGACCCTGGAGTGGATTCACTATGCGCAATCGCTTACCACAAAACCCATGAAGGGCATGCTGACCGGACCGGTGACCATTTTGAACTGGTCCTTCGTGCGCGACGATCAGCCGCGCCGCGACACCTGCCTGCAACTGGCGCTGGCGATCCGGCAGGAAGTATTGGACCTGGAAAAATCCGGTGTGGGAATGATCCAGATCGATGAAGCCGCCCTGCGCGAAGGACTGCCCCTACGCCGCACACAATGGCAGGGTTACCTGGATTGGGCGGTGGAATCTTTTCGCATTTGCGCCAACGGCGTAAGCGATGCCACTCAAATCCACACGCACATGTGTTATTCGGAATTCAATGACATCATCGCCGCCATTGCCCATATGGATGCGGATGTGATCACTATTGAAACTTCGCGTTCACAAATGGAATTGCTCCAGGCGTTCGACGATTTTTCCTATCCCAACGAAATCGGCCCCGGTGTTTACGATATACACTCACCGAATATTCCGACACGCAAACAAATCGTCGAACTCATGCAGAAAGCCGCGCAGAAAATTCCCGCCGAACGCTTGTGGGTGAATCCCGATTGCGGGCTGAAAACGCGGCAGTGGGAGGAAGTGATTCCAGCATTGCGGTATATGGTGGAAGCTGCCAGGGAATTGCGCGCGGAATTTACCGGTGCGTAATAAAAAGCACGCTCGCGCTTGCTCAATAGGCTCAGTGCGAACAAAAAAAAGGCGGCCCACCCGGGCCGCTTTTTAATTGAGAAGCTTTTAACGCTGACTCAACGCCTGCTTCAGTTCCGCAAAATTCGCCACTTCCACCAGCTGTTTATCCATCATGGCATTCTGCCCATAACGGTAAAGGTTGGCGGTGAGAACCAAATTGGCAGCCACCTGCGGGCTGAGGATGGCACGGCGCTCGTAATCGAGAATACGTTTTTGTACCGAATCGGTTCCCGGCATGCCTTTGGAAAGTGCCATGGCATCATTGCGCCGGGCCAGGTCAAATTTGCGCACGAATAAATAAATGTGAGTCAGATTGCGATGCAGCGCCAGCCGCATGGGATCCAACTCCGCCGCCGGTTCTTTGCGGTTGGCAAGCGCAGAGAGTTCCTTTTCCCAGACTTTCGCCACTTCAATCAGCATTTCGTCGGCCTCATGGGTGATGCCCGCTTCCATGCTGATATCGAATGCCTTCTGGGCGCGATCAAAAGCCTGATTGAGCGTTTGAATATTGGAGCCGTCGCCGCTGAAATAAAACAATGGAAAGCGCAGTTGTTCATATCCCAGAGTGGCGTTTTCTGCCATATAGATTTCCATCTGCTTGCGCGCCGAAGCCATAATCTGCTGTTTCATGGAAACCTGCCACTGGCCCTGCTCCTGCGCAAAGCGCGCCTGCAAATTGACCCGGTCGCCACAGTTGCCCTGGCCATAGGCGTAGGTGCCATTCGTGTCCAGCTGTTGCAACAACAGCACGCGGTTCTTGCGCATATCCTTGATGCGGAAAATCACTTCGGGACCGCGGTAGTCCACCGCGAGATAGGGGTTTTGTTTGGGCTGGCCATTGCATTGCAAAGTCTCCAATGCATCATTCATCGCCGCCACTTCCACCCCGCCCTGGGCGCCGTATTCGAACACCAGTGCATCATAGTCCACACCGTCGATGGAAAAGCCCGGAAATTTCATCAGCTTGGCATCCACCATTATCGATTTGATTTCCGTCGGCGCCGCCATCGCCCAGGTGGAAAGGCATAAAAAACACATTACTCCAACCGAACGAACAAACATCGACGGCAACCAGCTCGAACCTAATATAAAACCACTCAACATAATGCCCAGCCTGCTGATAAAAAGTTATAAGCAATTCCGCATACCCCGATGCGTTGCCTTAAATATAGACGAAGAAATGCGGTTAAAAGAGGGGACCGACGAACGCGGACCCGTCCTTACATAAACCTTTGTTAAGAGGCGTATTTTTAAAGTCGAAGGCGCGATGCAGCGACTCATCAGGGAATCACAGCATGGGGTACTAAAGTGAGACGGTAATTTGTAGCAGATAATTCAGCGATTCAATTCCATCAATCGTTCCGGTGTTCCTACGTCACACCAAGTACCCGCAAATAGTTCGGCCGTCAATTGCTGATTTTGGATCGCCCAGCCGAATATTTCCCGCAGAGGAAATTTTGCGCGTTGTTGCGGGTAGGTCGCGATCAATTGCGGAGACAGCAAGCTGATGCCGCTGAATGTAAAACTCGTTTCACCATCGAGTTCCTGCAACCGCTCGTTTTCGCCCAGGGAAAAATCCCCCAGCAATTTATGCGCGGGGTTGGGCACGAGTACTAAATGCCCTAAATGATTTAATGGTTTCTGCAATAAATGCGTGAAGGGATAATCCGTCCACACATCGCCATTGACCAAAATAAACGGCGCGTCACCGAGTAACGGCAGCGCGTGCAACAGTGCGCCGGCAGTTTCCAAAGGTTCGGGTTCCACGGAATATTGGATACGCACACCATAATCTTCGCCGCTGCCCAACGCGGCGCGAATTTTTTCGCCCAGGTAGGCGATATTGATTACCACCTCCTGCACGCCGGCATTTTTCAAGCGTTGAATATGGTGGCCGATCAAACTCGTGCCTTTGACCGGCAGCAGGGGCTTCGGCGTTTCCAGGGTGAGCGGACGCATGCGACGTCCTTCACCGGCGGCGAGGATCATGGCTTTCATATTTGCGCGTCGATCCACCAGGATTGTTGGCGAATCAATGGCAGGAGCTGGCGCTCGAACCATGCGACAAATTCCTCGCCTTCGTCATAACGTCGCGCCACCTCCAAGGTGTAGCGGATTACCAGGGGCAGATCATTCAGGTAGCCGTGCTTACCATCGCGCAGGGACAGTCGGGCAAAAATCCCCAGCACTTTGATATGGCGCTGCAATCCCATCCAGTCGAACCATCGCAAAAAACGCTCTTCGCTTACCCGCGGCAAGACACCCGCCTGCGTGGCAATATCGGCATAACACAAGGCCCACCGCCGCACGCTGGACTCCGGCCAGCGGATATAACAATCGCGCAGCAGCGATACCAGATCGTAGGTAACCGGTCCGCTGACGGCGTCCTGGAAATCAATGACGCCGGGAGGGCTGCCGTTGCGATAAATGAGGTTGCGGGAGTGATAATCCCGGTGCACAAATACCTGGGGCTGCTCCAGTGCGGAATTTTCCAGGCGCGTGAACCACGCATTGAGCATGGCGAATTCCGCGTCCGACAAGGTGTACCCGAGCAGCCGAGGGACAAACCAGTCGGAGAAAAGATTCATCTCCTGCCGCAGGCGCTCGCGATCGTAAATGAGTAAATCCAGGGAGGTAGTGGGGCACTGTTGTAAATGCAGCAAACAATTCAGCGCCTCGGCGTAGAGTCCTTCAACACTTTCGTCATGCAACTCCTGGCGCAGCAGAGTCGGACCCAGATCTTCGATCAGCAAAAATCCCCGCACCAGATCCACTGCCGCGACGGCCGGTGCCAGTACTCCGTGCTGGCGCAGGTGCGCAGCGAGTTTGATAAATATCCCGTTGGGTTCGGTCGCGGGCGGCGCATAAACCGCCAGCAGCGGTGGTTCGCTGCCCAAGCGGAAATAACGGCGAAAACCTGCGTCGCCCGGCAGAGCCTGCCACTCGGGCGCCTGAGCGTCCAATGATTCAAATTCCCGGCGCAGGCCGAAATCGTTGAGGGTGAGATGGGGCCACTGCTCATCCACCCATTGACGCAATTCTTCGCTGATGGTCGGCATGGAACATCCTGAGAAGTTGTTTGGGGATTTAAATTCAATTGGCAACAATGGAAACCAAGATCAATGGAAGCCAAGTTACCAACCGCAATGAATTCGAATTGTTTAACCAATTGCCTAACAACACGGGGCGTGATCATACAGATTCACCGGCGGCGATTGAATGGCAAGGCATGGTATGGCGGTAGTAATCCCCCCGGCAGGTCTTTGCAATCGCCGGTT
>Ga0164241_10000633_pt1 | contig 57916 bp, 52 predicted proteins | sample OricomyardsoilBY_FD_108780 | JGI IMG/M metagenome (GOLD analysis project Ga0164241, IMG submission 108780) | Backyard soil microbial communities from Emeryville, California, USA - Original compost - Back yard soil (BY) | ecosystem: Environmental > Terrestrial > Soil > Unclassified | place: USA... | reverse complement strand
GTCTTGGTCTTACCGATCTTGTCGGTGCGGCCCTTGCGGACCAACTGCTGGATCGTGGGCATGCGCTGCTGACTTCTTCCTTCGCGACGAGTCGGGACCGGCTCAGCGCTGGTTTCCGATGGGTTCGTTTCCTGGTACGGGCCCCGGCTGACTGCCCTGATCCAGCTGGCTGGATCGCACACACGGCCGAGGGTGACTGCGAGTGCTGCCGGGTGTTCCCGACCGGCCGGATCGAGGGCACACGACAGCGACCCAGCAGGACCGGGCCGGTCGATCAGGCTACCCGTCGGGCGCGGGTGCCGGCAAATCGCCTGGCGTGCGGTCAGGGCTGAACGTCCGTCCGGCCGCGATCGGCCGCACGAATGCCGGTTCAACCCCCGGTCCGGCGGCGGATGCCGCGCCGGAGGCAAGTCGAACCTCAGCGCTGGGTGCTTCGTCCAACGATCCTACCCGCCGCCCGCCCTACGCGCCGGTCGCCGCGGCGACCATCTGCTCCAGCCGGGCCGCGGTGATCAGCTCCGCGCTGCTCGCCCGCTGGGCACAGGTCCAGCGCGCACCGAGTTGGCCGCGGAGCACCGCATCGGCCACCGGCCGACCCTGCAGGACGTGCGCGGTGAGGAACCCGACGGCCAGCGCGTCGCCGGCTCCGTTGGTGTCCACGATCGGCAGGTCTGCGGTCGGGGGTATGGCCGGCGGCGGGAAGGCCCGGATGCCGTCGCGGGTGGCGACCAGGACGCCGTCCCGGCCCCGCCCACTCAGCACCATCCGCGCTTTCCCGGCCGCGAGCAGGTGTTCCAGTAGTGGGACCGGGTCGTCGTGATGTGCCGCGGAGACGAACAGGAAGTCGGCGGCGGCCACGAAGTCGTCGCGGTACGCGTCCCGCGGATCCCGGACGTCCTGCAGGTCGCAGGCGACGAGCGCGCCGGCCGACCCGGCGATCGGCAGCAGGTGGCGGGCCCAGTTCGGCAGGTGGAACAGGGCGAGTCGGGTCCCGGCGAAGATCCCGGACGCGAGGTCGGGGTCGACGGCCAGGTCCGCGTGCCCGCGGCCGTCGTAGAAGTTGATCCGGGCACCGTCGGCGGCCATCAGATTGACGCTGCGGGCGGTCCCGGCCGGATCGACGCCCAGGCCGGTCAGGTCGATGCCGTCGCCGACCAGTTCGGCACGCACCCACGCCCCCATCGGATCGTCACCGACATGCCCGATGAACGACGTGGGAACGCCCAGCCGGGCGAAGCCACGACTGGTGAAGCCACCGGCCTGGCCCACGTAGTCCAGGTCGGTGGCGAAGTTGCCCTCCGCGGCGACCGCGTCCGCCAGGGCGATGCCGGGTGACAGGAACACGTTGGTGTCGATCCCGACGTTGCCGACGACGGTCACCTCGGAGCGTGCGGACCGGACCATGACGCCCATCCCACACCAGCCCGCGGGCTTGGTGTCGACGGGGTCACGTCATCCCGGGGTTCAGGCGCTGTCGGCGACCGGCCACGCGCTCTCCAGATAGACGCGCACCGCCGCCGACCGGCGCAGCTTGGCCAGGCTGCGGGCCCGGGTCGGGCCGATGCTGCCCTGCGGGATCCCCAACGCCTCGCTGATCTGCCGGTACGAGGGCTGTGCGTCGGCGTGCAGCAGCAGCAACAGGCGACGCTGCGGATCCGGCAGCTCGGCCAGCCCACTGCGAACGGCCTCGCCCGCCTCCGCTCGCAGCAGGTCGGCGCTGCCGTCGGCGACACCGGTCCGGTCCAGGATGCGCTCCATGTCGGACGGGTCCATGCAGGTCGAACGCACCTGGGCGGTGCTCACGCGCAACGCCTCGTGCTGGGTGGTGGTCTTCAGCCATCCCGGCAGGGCCCGCGGCTCCCGCAGCCCGGACAGGTGCTGGAAGCAGCTCATCCACACGGTCTGGGCGACGTCGTCGATGTCGCTCTCACCGAGCCGGTAGCCACGGGCCACGTTCCGGATCATCGAGGTGTAGCGATCCACCAGCGCCCTGCAGGCGGTGCGGTCCCCGGCCGCCGCCGCCGGCACGAGCGCATCCAAACTATCGGTCCCGCGATCCTGCACCGGCTGGGCCGAACGACTGGTCGCCATCTTCAAACCCCCTTCTGCAGCGGGCCCCGCGGCCTGGTGATCGCCGGGTCCGAACCTGATGGATCAAGGTTCGGCCTCGTCACTGGCGAGTCGCTGAACACGCGCTGAATGCGTCGCGGGCCGTTCATTCAGCACCGCGGTCGCCCCCCTGCCGGTGCCGTCGGCAGCCGGGGTCCGATTCATCGATCCCGATCACGACCGGCTGCCGGCGTCCTCGGGACGGATCGTCCCTGGTGGGAAATGGTTTCCCCCGTCCCCGGCACCCGTCACGGTGGGGCCGCCACACAGAAGGGTCGACAACCATGTGCGTCCGACACGGTGCATGCGCCCCCGGCCGGCTCTACAGTGGCGCAAGGCCACCGCACCACCCCGCCCGCCCGATCATCGGAGCACCGCGGCCGGCCTGCATCCAGGACCGTCGCGCCGACGGTCGAACCGCCGACATCCGTTGATGTTCGACAGATTTCGCTGTCGCGCGGCGCTCCGCCCGGCACACCCACGGAGGATCAATGACGAACCCACCAGCGAAGTCGGAAACACCCAGTCGCGCCACCATTGTCAAGGTCGTATCGGCGAGCATGGCTGGCACGACGGTGGAGTGGTACGACTTCTTCCTCTATGGCGTCGCCGCCGCCTTGGTGTTCCCGAAGGTGTTCTTCCCGGCCAGCGACCCGGCGGTCGGAGTGTTGCTGGCGCTGGGCACGTTCGCCATCGGGTTCATCGCCCGCCCCATCGGCGGTCTCGTGTTCGGCCACTACGGCGACATCCTCGGCCGCAAGAAGCTTCTCGTCATCAGCCTGCTGATGATGGGGCTGTCGACGTTCCTGATCGGCCTGCTCCCCGGCTACGCGACGATCGGCGTGGCCGCCCCGATCATCCTGATCGCGTTGCGCCTCGTGCAGGGCTTCGGCCTGGGCGGCGAATGGGGCGGCGCGGTGCTGATCGTGTCCGAGTACGGCGACAAGGAACGGCGCGGCTTCTGGGCCAGCTGGCCGCAGGCCGGCGTGCCGCTGGGGCAGCTGATGGCCAACGGACTGCTCGCCCTGCTCGCCTTCGTGCAGACCGAGGAGACGTTCCTGTCCTGGGGCTGGCGGATCCCGTTCCTGATGTCCGCAGTGCTGGTCCTGATCGGCCTGTTCATCCGGCTGTCCATCGAGGAGTCACCGGTGTTCCGCCAGGCGCAGGAGCAGGCGGCTGCGGACGCCGCGACGAACCCGGCGGGCACCAGGTCGCACATGCCGATCGTCGAGGTCTTCAAGAAGTACCCGCGCGAGGTCTTCACCGCGATGGGCGCCCGGTTCGCCGAGAACGTCTCCTACTACATCTTCACCGTCGTCATCGTCACCTACCTGACCAAGAACCCGCCGAGCCACACCGCGTCCAGCTCGTTCGTGCTCAACGCCGTGCTCATCGGTGCCGTGGTGCACTTCGTGACCATCCCGATCTGGGGCGCGCTGTCCGACCGGTTCGGCCGCAAGCCGCTGTACTTGTTCGGGGCGGTCGGCGTCGCGGTCTGGTCGTTCGTGTTTGTCTTCCTGATCGACACCAAGAGCTTCCCGCTCACCGTGGTCGCGGTGGTCGGCGGCCTGCTGTTCCACGGCGCGATGTACGGCCCGCAGGCGGCCTTCCTGTCCGAGCTGTTCGGCACCAAGGTCCGCTACTCGGGCGTCTCGGTCGGCTACCAGCTGGCCTCGATCGTGGCCGGCGGCCTGGCCCCGCTCGTCGCGGTGGCGCTGTACACCGGATTCGGCACCGGCTATGCCATCGCCGTGTACGTGGCGGTGTCGGCGCTGATCACCATCCTGGCGGTGGGCACCTACTCGGAAACCAGGAACCGGGACCTGGCCGACGACCCGGCGTTCCAGCGGGACACCGCCGCCCCGGTGCAGGCGCGGCGATAGCGTCGGCGCACCCGGGCCGGGGGACATCCGACCGCCTGCCGCGGCCGGAATGTTCCCCGGCCTCAGTCGTCAGTGGCCAGGTCGAGTCAGCCACCGACCCGCAGCTCCCGCCGGGCGTTGCGATTCAACAGCCCTTGCTGGAGCATCCGCGACACCGACCCGGTGATCGCGTTGTGGATGTCCGGCCCGGTCCGCTGCCAGCCGAACAGCCGGGCGACGGCCACCGCAAGCTGCTCCTCCTCGATCACGATGGCGTCGCGGACGGTGCCGACGACGGCCAGATCGACCTCCTCCGGCGGGATCGCCAGTGCGCTGCGGCTCGTCGCGGCGCCCGCCGGCACCCGCACCGTGGCCAGCTTCCGCCCGTCGATCCGGTAGAAGCCCGCCGGGTCTCGCCGTACCTCCTGCCCGTCGACCCTGACCCGGGACAGCACGTACTCGGCGTTGGCCCGGGTCTGCCCGCGCACGCTGCCGATCCCCCACTGCTCCCGGAACCGGGTCAGCAGCACCGTCTCGTGGACCGGCGCCTCGACCCGCAGTGCCGCCTCGAAGAAGCGGCGCAGCGCGGGCCGCGCCTCGGGTGATCGGGGATCGGCATGCCGGTCCTCCGCCGGACGGGTCGCCGGCCGGTACGGCTCCGTCCAGCCTGGCACCGACTGCGGATCCATCTCGCCGAAGTGGATCTCGGCCCGGGTATCCGGTGATGGCCCGGGAGGGTCCGAGTCGGCCCCCCGGTCGGCGTCGCGGTCGGTGGCCTCGAGCGCTGCCTCGATCGCCGCCTTCAGGCGGGCCTCCTGAGTTTCCCGATCCCGCCACCAGCTGATGCCCCAGATCCGGTGGATCCGCCAGCCGAGGCCGACCAGCACCTGTTGCCGCAGCCGGTCCCGGTCCCGCGCGGTGGGCGCGGAATGGTAGGCGGCGCCGTCGCACTCGACACCCAGCAGGTACTCGCCTGGCCGGTCCGGGTGCAGCACCGCGAGGTCGATGCGGTAGCCGGCCGCCCCCACCTGGGTATGCACGGGGAAGCCCCAGGACCGGACCACCTGGCCCACCTGCTCCTCGAAGACGCTCTCCGCGTCGCCGCCACTGGCCGGCGCGTCGTGGGCGAGCGCGGCGCTTCCCCGGCCGGCGAAGTCCAGGTAGCCGCGCAGATGCAGCGGCCCGGCCGAGTTCACCCCGGTGATCTGCGCGGCCTTGAACGAGCTGACGATCTCGACCCGGCGGCGGGCCCGAGTGATCGCGACATTCAGCCGGCGCCAACCACCCTCGCGGTTCAGCGGGCCGAAGTTCATGGTGAACTTGCCGTGCTCGTCCGGCCCGTAGCCGACGCTGAAGATGATCACGTCGCGTTCGTCGCCCTGCACGTTCTCCAGGCTCTTGACGAAGAATCCGCCGAGCCGATCGTGGTGCTCGAGCAGTTCGACGACCTCCGGGGCGCCGGACGCCTCGATCGCCGCGCGGACGGCGTCCTCCTGGGCGGTGGAGAAGGTCACGACACCGAGCGAGAGGCCCGGCCGGGTGTGCACGTGATGGGCGATGAGTTCGACGACCTTGCGCGCCTCGACGGGGTTGTCCCTGGCTCCCGAGCGGCGGTACTGCCCGTCCACCAGGAAGTGCTCGACGCCCAGGTCCGCGCTGTCGAAGGAGGCGCTGGGGAAGGTGCGCAGGCCACCGTCGTAGAACCGGTAGTTCGAGTAGGTGATCAGGTCCTCGTGCCGGCTCCGGTAGTGCCAGGTCAGCGGCAGCGAACTGAGCCCGCCGGCCGCCTTGCACAGGTCGAGCACGGACTGGAACGTGTCCAGCGCCGAATCGTCGGCGGCATCGTCCGCGTCGTTGGTCCAGTCGGCGTCCTCGGCCCGGGCGAAGAAATCGGTGGGCGGCAACTGTTTCTGATCGCCGGCGACGATCAGCTGCGCGCCCCGGTAGATGCAGTTCACCGCGTCAGCCGGCACCACCTGCGAAGCCTCGTCGAAAATGACGGCGTCGAACCGCATTTCGGGAGTGAGGAACATGGAGACGGTGAGCGGGCTCATCATGAAGCATGGTTTGAGCTCGGTGACCAGGCTGCCGACCTCGTCCAGCAGCTGCCGGATCGGCTTGTGCCGGGCCTTCTTGTTGGCCTCCCTGGTGATGACCTGCGCCGGCCGACCGGTCAGCGACCTCGGGCGCCGCTCACCGCATTTCGCGGCGACCAGGGTGTTGGCCTGGTTCACGATCCGCCGGTCCAGCTCCCGGTACTGGGCGACGAGAGCGTCCCGCTCGGCGGCCTGGTACCGGCGCAGCCGCTCGTCGCGTTCGATCGTCGTGTCGAGCCACGACCGCAGGGCCGCAGCCTGGATGGCGCCGGGGACCTGATCGGCGGGCAACCGGGCGGCCGCGATCGCCTGCACGGCGTCACCGAGATGGAGGTCGGACAGCGCGGCTCGCTGCTGCGCGAAGGCGCACCACTGCCTGATGTCCTGGTAGGCGCTGTCGGCCATGTCGCGCAGCGCCTGCGCCGACTGCCGAAGGTCGACCCGCAGATCGTCGGCCAACCCACGCGCCCGCTCGTCGGTGAAGGCGGTCAGCACCCGATCGCGGGTGCGCAGCCAGTCCTGGATCGCATTGGCCAGAAACCCGGACTCGATGGTGAGCGACGAGAGCCGTTCCGCCGTGGCCGGGCTCACCGGACCGCCGGTGACGTCCCTGACCTGACGCGCCCATTCGAGCGCGGCATCCAGGGCCGCCCAGTCGGTGTCGGCGCCCGCATAGGCCGGGCCGAGCTGCCGCCGGTCGTCGGCCCGGCTGCTGTCGATGGCCAGGTCGTACTCCGCGCGCCGACGCGTGGCCGTCAGGGCCGCCCGCACCTGGGCGATGGACATCGGCCGACCGCTCAGCTCGGCCACCCGGCCGGTCTGCGCCAGTGGCCCGCTCAGCTCCGCCGTCCGGACGACGCACCATCGGGCGGTGTCCTCCAGGGACAGATGCTCGATCTGCCGGACCGCCGGCTGGTCGAGCTGACCGGTGGTGGCCCGGATCCAGTCCGCGACCTGCTCGACCAGTCGGTGGGCGACCAGCGTCAGCCCCGGGTCGGGGGATCCGCCGTCGGCCAGCTGGCGGGCCAGGACGGTCGGGTCGACCGCGGCCCCGGCGAGACTCACGGCCCGGCGAGCGGTCTCGAGCGCGTTGCCGACCCGGGCGAAGTCGGTGTCCAGGCGACGGTAGGCGAGGCCCAGCGCGGGCGCAAACTGCTGCTCCTTGACATCGAGTTGCCGGGTGGCGGTCTGCCAGGCCACCGCTTCGGGCAGTTTCTCGATGAGGTGCCGATCGACCTTTCCGCGCACCGCGACCGCCTTGAGGGTGCGGCGGTCGGCGCGAGCCTGGCCGGTGAAGCGACCCCAGCCTCGGTGGGAATCCCGGAACCGGGTGTTCAACACAGCCAGATCAAGTCCAAGAGCCTCCTCGGTGAAGACTTCCCGCAGACCGCGTTCATGCTGACGAACCAGGTCGATGAGCGGACCGAGCACCGTCATCGATTCGCCGACCGCGGCCTGCACGGCCGGGTTGAGCCAGCCCCGCTGGGGCTTGACCGGGTTCTCCGCGAGCAGGGCCAGGTCGGCGTAGGCGCGAGCCCGGCCGAGCGTCAGCCCCCGGTCGGGCAGGCCGAGCAGGCGGCCGAGCTGGGCGGTGTCCTCACCGATGATCCCGAGCCGGGACGGGGCCGACTCCAGGAAGGTCAGTAGGCCGGGGAGGGTGTCGGTGCTGACATTGTCGGCCGGTGCCCAGGTCAGGTCACGCAGCCCGGCAACGGCGTCCAGGGCGGTGTCGTCCAGATCGGCCCAGCGACGACCGACCATGGCGGCAAGTTCGCTCCGGGCGGCGATCAGCTGGCCGCCCAGCGACTTTCGCGCGGTGAGCAGGTCGGACACCGGGGTCAGGTCGGCAATACAGAGCCAGTCGTCGACCACCGGTGGTCGCCGCTCGGCCAGTTGCAGCAGCCTTGCCCGGCCGTGCAGCGCGGACAGGCTCATCGGCTGGTTCAGGCCCGTGTCGTCGTCGACCGCCGCACCGATCAGCACGACGCCGTCGGCGGATCCGGCGGCGTCGGTGACGGCCGCGATCAGTTGCCCGATGGAATACTCCGACTGGTTGTCGTCGGCCAGCTCCCGCCAGGCGAATTCCTCGCAGTCAAGGGCGGGCCGCCAGTTCCGGGCCAATGTCTCGGCCCGGTCGGCGATCCGCCGGAGCGTGGTGTCGTCCAGTCCGGCCCAGAAGTCGGACGTGGGCAGCGATCCGGTGATTTGCGGGAGTTCCCCCAGCTCCCCGAGGACTCCGAACACGGATCGGCCCAGGGGATCTCGGACCTCGTTCATCGCGGACGCGTAGTGCGTCAGCTGCTCGCGCATGGCGATCAGCAGCCGCCGGTCGGTGTCGGTGAACAGCGCTTTGGTGGCGACCTGCTGTTGCAGGGTGGTGTACAGATCGTCGACAACCTTCTTGCGCGTCGCCGCCTGCGAGTGCAACTCGAACAGGAACGAGCCCAACTTGGCCTGCGACAGCCGGTCTCGCACCACGTCCAGCGCGGCGGCCTTCTCGCTGACGAACAGAACGGTCTTGCCGGCGGTCATCAGCTCCACGATGATGTTGGCGATCGTCTGGCTCTTGCCGGTGCCGGGAGGGCCGTCCATGACGAAGCTGTGGCCGTCCCTGGCCGAGACCACGCAGGCCCGTTGGCTGCTGTCCGCGTCCAGGATGCTGGCCAGCTCCTCGGCGGGGTACTTGACATCGAGGGTGAGCGGGTCGGGCGGGTCGAAGGCGATCTGCTCGGAGGACGGCGCGTCGGGACCCAGGCCCAGCAGCTGCACGTGCGCGTGCGCCAGTATTGTGTCGGCGTTGTCGGTGAGATCCCTGTACATCGCCTCCTTCTGGAAGCTGAACGTGGTCAGCACCGACCGTTCGAGCACGGTCCATCCGGCCCTCGACCCGATCGCCCGACCGATCCCCTCCCGGAGCCCGGCCAGGTCGAGATCGTCGGCATCGAGATCGGGCAGCTGGACGCCAAGCTCGCTCATCTTCAACTTGAGCGTGGGGTTGAGCACCGGGTCGTCGTCGTTGCGGCGCACGACGTACGGCTGGTCGCGAGCCGGGCGGGTGAGCTCGACCGGGATCAGCACGATCGGGCTGACCACCGTGGCGTTGTCGTCCGGGTCCACCCACTGCAGCAGGAGCATGCCCACGTACAGCGTCCACAGGCCGCGATCGGCGTAGAGCTGGCGGGCGATGACGTCCAACCGGCGAAGCGAACTCTCCAACTCGGCCGGGCGCTTGCCGGCGACCCGGACGCCGCCCTCGACCGGGTGACCGTAGTGCGCACCGGCGGTGTCCACCTCGGGGGCGGCCGGTGCGTCGACGGCCATGTGCGGCTGCTCGCTGGACGGGTCCGGGACCAGCGTGAACAGGCGGGTGGGGCGGGCGGCCAGCAGGATCGCCAGGTCGTCCGGACCCGGTTCGACCAGCTCGAGGGAGGCCGTGCGGGTGTGCTTGAAGTACAGCTGCCGTTGCCGACGGTCCAGCGCCACCAACTGGCGGCGCCAGGCGTCGAGCTGGCGGCGCAGCTTGTCCGCGTGCGCCGCATCCAGGGTCGGCGTCGGTCGGTCCGGCATTCGTCTCCCCTACTGCGGTGGTGGGTTCCATCGTGACACCCACGTCCGCCAGTACGGTGATCCCTCGCCGGATCGTCGCCGTTCACCCCGCGGTCGATCACTCGGGAACACGGCGCTGCCGGGCCGAGGAAGGCCCTCCGTGCTCGGCAGCGGACACCGGCGGCCGACGGGGCCCGCCGGTGGCGGGCGGGTGGGGTCAGCGCCGCCGCTCTTTCGCGCAGACCGATCCAGCCGGTCGTTGAGCTCGTCGACGTCGAAATCCTCGGGTCCTCGTCCCACATTTCCTCCGGGTCCCCGGACCCGCGGGCCGCCGGCCCGGGCCGCCGGCCGGCCAGGCATCGCGGGTAGGCGACGTCCGGATCTCCCGGGCCGACCTCCTCGACCCGGATCCGATGGACCCATCGGTCACCGAAGTCGTGGTACTCGAAGGCGTTGCCCTTGGCGGGAGCGACCTCGCCGACGGTGACCTGCCCTCACCTCGTCGATGCCGTAGCCGTGACCACGCGCGGTGAACATCCAGGGATGCTCGTGGCTCCAGCCGAACGACATCCTCAGCGCGCCCGGCATCTGACCGCGAGTCTGTCGACCGACATCCACCTCAGCAGTCGAAGAAGGCTGCCCATGTGGATCTCGCCGGACCACCGTCGGTGACGGTTGGCTGGTGTTGGTTCCGCGGCGTCGCGCGGTGAAGACGTAGACATCCAAGGGCAACGCAAGTTCACCGGAGTCCGTGCAGAAGGGAGCCAGACAGGTTTCGGGCGTCATCCCGGATACGGCGGTACGTCGCCTCGGCGATCCGGTGGGCAGATCCAAGTGTCCCATGACAATCCGGCGCGCCGGGCGCCGACCATCGCCGACCCGCGGACTCCGGGCAATGGGCGGGAATGCCCTTGCGAGTGACGTACTCAGCCGATATCCACGCGCCGCCCGCAGTCCGGGCAGAATTCTCGGGCGCCGTCGTGGCGACAGGATTCGGCCCGCAGCTGGGTTCGGACGGCATCGACGATGAAGGCCAGATGATCGATGGCAGTTCTGCCGAGGTCGTCGTCGAGTCCTCGAGCGATCTCGGTGCCGGAGGTCAGTTCGACCGGCTCCGTCACCATGTCACCGTCCGGACCGACGCCGGCAAGGCGGTCGACGAACCGCCCGTTCCCTGCGAGGTCGATCTCGATCCGCCATTCGCCGTGCCGCTCGCGGAAAAAGAAGCTGTGGCCGTCGATCTCGCCCTCCCAGACTTCGGGAGCGGCGAAGCACGTGCGCCTGGCCGTCACGCGTGGCTCTCCGGCAAGCCACGCGTCGACTTCCCGCTGCTCGCGCTCGGCGGCCTCGCGCAGTTCCACTTTCCACGGGGCATCCATGAATGCCGTCCATGCCTGCTCGCGCCGTTCGGCGGACCACGTGCAGGAGCAGTCGAAACCGCCGTCATGGGTGAGATCGAATGTCGGGTGGCAGGAACACGAGCACTCACCCGCCCTGCGCGCCGCAGGGGTCTGACCGGGCTTCGCCCGGGCCGATTCCCTGGAGTCCGGATGATCGAAGAGCGCGCTCACCACCCGGCGCACGGTGATCACATCGATTGCCAGGTCGTCCGTCACGCGGTCGATCCAACGCTTTCGGATCTCCGCGAGCTGTGCCTGCTCGGCCTCCCGCCGAGCCCGCCACTCGTCGGAGTCGCCCGGTCTCAGCACATAGATGTCGCCCACGCGGGCACGGTAGGCGAAGGGGGCGGGTGGGCACCACACACTTTCCGCGCCAGCCCACCGATGGCGGGCGTGCTGGGCAACGCCGCGACCAGGCCGAGCAGGATAGGTCCACCGCCGATCCACAGGTCGATGGCGGCACTCGCGGTCCCCGAAGCGGCTCCGCGTCCGGCGGGACCGGCCCCACTGGGGATCGCGGAGAAGAACGCCGGGGTGCTGAACGCGACACCGACGGCCAGCAACGCGGTCCCGAGCACGAGCCCGGTAGGTCTCGCCGACGCCGCGACGAGGGAAAGACGTGCGGCGATGGCACCAGGGCACCGGTGCCCAGGGGCGGTGCGGAGACCCGATCAGGAACCTTGGGCGAACACCACCCCGGCACACGACGACCACCGCACCGTGGAACGACCCGGCTCCACCGTCGCCGGATCGTCTGCGCCCGGTCCTCCTGTGTTCGATGGCGGCCTCGCCCGTTCGGTCGACCGGGGAACCCGTGTTGAACAACCGGGTATGGAGCCGGGTCCGATCGGAATTCCGCGCCACCGGACCACCGCTCCCCCCGGCAGGACGTGATGTGCTGGCAGGGTGCGAATGCTGATTCTCGGCGGGACCGCATGGCTCGGACGCGAGATCGCCGGACAGGCGGTTCTCGCCGGGCACGACGTCAGCTGCCTGGCCCGCGGCGACAGCGGTCAGCCGGCGTCGGGGGTGAACCTGGTCCGGGTCGATCGCCGCGAACCCGGGGCCTACGCCAGCGTTGCCCGCGACAGGTGGGATTCGGTCATCGAGGTGTCCTGGCAGCCCGGATTCGTCCGGGAGGCGCTGATCGCGCTCGCCGACCGGGCCCTGCATTGGACCTACGTCTCGTCGGTGAGCGTGTACGCATCGGGTGGCAGCGGTCGCCCGAATGCGACGCCGCTGACCGAGGACCCCCGCTGCTGTCGCCCGCAGTCGGGTCCTGCGCGAGCCGCGAGCAGTACGGCTCGGCAAAGGTGGCCTGCGAGTCGACCTCCAGGGACCTGGTCGGCGACCGGCTGCTCACCGTCAGGCCCGGGTTGATCGGCGGGCCCGGCGACCACACCGATCGCACCGGCTACTGGGTGGCCCGGGCCGCGCGCCGCCCGACGGCGCCGATGCTGGTGCCCGACGAACCCGACCTGCCGACCCAGGTGATCGACGTCCGTGACCTGGCCCGGTGGCTGGTGGTGGCGGCGCAGGCCGGGTTGACCGGACCCAGGAACGCGGTCGGACCGGTGATCCCGTTCGACACCTGGGTGGCCTTGTCCCGACGGGTGGGCGGCCACGTCGGGCGGGTCGTGCGGGTGGCGGAGTCCCGGTTGTCCGCACTCGGCGTGCAGCAGTGGGCCGGAGGGCGACTGTCCACTTGCCGCCGCCGCGCCGATCGGTGGCAGCTGCTACTGCCCCGACAGCTTCGGCTACCTCCACTACGGATCCGTCGGGTGACACGACTCGGCACGCTCTGATCCGACGCGCTTGCCGACGTGCGCTCGATGGCATTTCACCCGCGTCACCGTCAGATACCGAATCGTGCTTGACGCGAGCGCCCGCGAGTTGTCCGATAGAGGATGGGCCTGAAGATTTCGGAGTGTCTGCCAAGGCCGGTACACCCGTCACGACCGATGCGGCCGTGGATGAGCGATCGGCCCCGCCATGCGGGGAGGTATGCCGTGATCGACACGAGTACACCGTTCACCAGCGAGCGAGCGCCCTGCGGCAAGCAGGTGAGCGGTCATCGACACCATGAGGACGACGACTCGGGGATGGTCTTCCATGACGTCGTCTACGACTGCGGCTGTCAGGTCACCTCGCACCAGTTCCACGACGGGAGCACCCGGTCCAGGGTGACCCGACACGACGGCAAGGTTCTGCGCAACGAGCTGTCGGCCGAACACGCCGAATGAGCGGCCCGGAGCCACTGCGGCACGATGTCGTCGTCGTCGGTGGCGGCGGGGCGGGACTGCGGGCGGCGATTGCCATCGTCCAGTCCAATCCGCGGCTGAACGTGGCGATCGTGTCGAAGGTCTACCCCATGCGCAGCCACACCGTCTCGGCGGAGGGCGGCGCGGCGGCGGTCATCGCGGCCGACGACTCCCTTGATGAGCACGCCTACGACACCGTCTCCGGCAGCGACTGGCTGTGCGACCAGGACGCGGTCGAGGCTTTCGTGGCGGAGGCGCCACGCGAACTGCTGCAACTGGAACGGTGGGGTTGCCCGTGGAGCCGCACCGACGACGGGCACGTGGCCGTCCGCGCGTTCGGCGGCATGCGCAAGCTGCGCACCTGGTTCGCCGCGGACAAGACCGGGTTCCATTTGCTGCACACCCTGTTCCAGACCTGCCTGCAATACGGGCAGATCACCCGGTACGACGAGTGGTACGTGACCAGGCTGCTGGTCGACGAGAACCGAGTGCACGGCGTGGTCGCGATCGAGGTGGCCACCGGCCGCATCGAGGCCATCACCGGTCGGTCCGTCGTGCTGTGCAGCGGCGGCTGCGGGCGGGTGTTCCCGTTCAGCACCAACGGCAACATCAAGACCGGTGACGGGATGGCCCTGGCCTACCGGGCAGGGGCCCGGCTCAAGGACATGGAGTTCGTCCAGTACCACCCGACCGGCCTGCCGTTCACCGGCATCCTGATCACCGAGGCGGCCCGGGCCGAGGGCGGGTGGTTGCTGAACAAGGACAACTACCGCTACCTGCAGGACTACGACCTGGGTAAGCCGGAGCCGAAGCCGGTGCTGCGCAGCATGGAGCTCGGTCCCCGCGACCGGCTGTCCCAGGCGTTCGTGCACGAGCAGGAGAAGGGCCGGACCGTCCAGACGCCGCACGGCCCGGTGGTGTACCTGGACCTGCGGCACCTCGGGGAGCGGGTCATCGACAGCAAGCTGCCGTTCGTCCGCGAATTGTGCCTGCAGTACGAGCGCATCGACCCGGTACACGAGCTGATCCCGGTCCGGCCGGTGCAGCACTACATGATGGGCGGCGTGCACACCGACATCAACGGCGCCACCGGGCTTGCGGGCCTGTTCGCGGCCGGTGAGGTGGCCTGCGTGAGCATCAACGGCGCCAACCGGCTGGGCTCGAACTCGCTGCCCGAACTGCTGGTGTTCGGCCGCCGCGCCGGGCTGGCCGCGGCCGCCTACGCCGTCGAGAACGACGCCGCACCCGGCGCGGCGGTACTTGCGCAGGCCGTCGACGAGCAACGGCGGCTCGAACGCGACCTGCTCTCGCCTCGGGAGGGCCCGGAGCGGATCGCGGACATCCGCGGCGAGATGCACCGGACGATGGAGCGCTGCGCCGGGATCTACCGGGACGCCGGCTCGCTCGCCGCCGGGGCGGAAACGCTGCGAGAGCTACAGGAACGGATTCGGAAAGCCACCATCCAGGACGCCAGCCGGACCTTCAACACCGAGCTGGTCGCCGGCCTGGAGCTGTCATTCATGCTCGACGTGGCGCAAACCATGATCGCGTGCGCACTGCGACGCGAGGAGTCCAGGGGAGCGCACCAGCGCACCGACTTCCCCACGCGGGATGACGAGCGATACCTGAAGCACTCGATGGTCACCCGCGGGACGGACGGCGAACCGCGGGTCGACTACCTGCCCGTCACGATCACCCGCTGGCCACCCGGCGTACGCATCTACGGACGGTGACCAAGATGCCCGACACCATCACGATGCAGGTCGCCCGATACCGACCGGAAACCGACCGGGCACCGACGATCCAGGCGTACACCGTTCCGCTGCGAGCGGAGTGGGCCGTGCTGGACGGTCTGAACTACATCAAGGACCAGTTGGACGGAACATTGTCGTTCCGCTGGTCCTGCCGGATGGGCATCTGCGGCAGCTGCGGGATGACGGTGAACGGCGATCCGGCGCTGACCTGCGGGACGTTCCTGGCCGACTACGCGCCGGGACCGGTGCGCGTCGAGCCGCTGACGAACTTCCCCGTCATCCGCGATCTCGTCGTCTCGATCGACGACTTCATGCGCAAGCTGCCCAGGGTCAAGCCGTGGCTGATCCGCGACGGCGACTCCAGGATCGGCGCCGGCGAGCTCCTGCAGACACCCGGCCAGTTGGACGATTTCAAGCAGTTCAGCATGTGCATCAACTGCATGCTCTGTTATGCGGCCTGCCCGGTGTACGCCGCCGAGCCCGACTTCCTCGGCCCGGCGGCGATCGCCCTCGCCCAGCGGTACAACCTGGACTCCCGCGACCAGGGCGCGCACGAACGGCTGGACTTGCTCGCCAGTCCGGAGGGTGTCTGGGCGTGCACCTATGTCGGTGAATGCTCGGCCGCGTGCCCGAAGGGCGTCGACCCCGCCGGTGCGATTCAGCGGTACAAGCTCACTGCGGCGACCAGGACGCTGCGGGAGTTCCTGCTGCCCAGGGCCGCCCGATGACGGCGAACCCGTCCCCGGCCCGGCTGTACCGTCCGCCCGTCTCCCGGCTCTGGTGGTTGCGTCGCCGGTCCTATCTGCTGTTCGTGCTCCGGGAGCTGTCCTGCGTCTTCGTGGCCTGGTTCGTGGTGTTCCTGCTGCTGATGGTCGACGCCGTCTACGCCGGGAACGACTCGTACCAACGGTTTCTCGACTGGAGCGGGCGACCCTGGGTGCTGGTGCTGAACATCGTCGCGCTGGCGTTCGTGCTGCTGCACGCGGTCACCTGGTTCAACCTGGCGCCGAAGGCGATGGTGGTCCGGATGGGCGGAAGGCGGGTGGCGCCGCGGTTCGTCGGGGCCGCGCACTACGCCGCCTGGGCGCTGGTCACCGTGGTGCTCGCCTGGATCGTGCTGGGCGGCTCCTGATGGCCAGACCCTCGCGCACCGAGGCCGTCACCTGGCTGCTGTTCAGCGCGGGCGGGATGGCCGCCGCGCTGGTCGTTCCGGTGCTGCTGCTGCTCTTCGGGGTGCTGTTCCCGCTCGGCGTACTGGCACCGCCGGCGTACGAGCACCTGCTGGGTGTGCTGCGCAACCCGCTGGTGCGGATCGGCCTTTTCATGCTGTGCGCGCTCGCGCTCGCGCACTGGGCCCACCGGTTCCGGCACTCGCTGGGCGACCTGCTCCGCGTCAGGGCGCTCAACACGCCGATCGCGGTGTTGTGCTATGGCGCGGCGGTGGCCGGGTCGGTGTGGGCGGCGCTCGTGCTGTTCCAGTGAGAGTTGGCGGGAAGGTTGCACAATGGCTGAATGACGTTCGTCCCGGTGGCGCAGGCTCGTGACCACCTCGCCGAACTGGTCGAGTCCGTCCAGAAGACTCACGACCGGGTCACGCTGACCAGGCACGGCCAACCCGCCGCGGTGCTCATCGCCGCCGATGATCTGGATGCGCTCCTGGAAACGTTGGACCTGCTGGCCAACCCTCGTACTGTGACCGCAATGCGAGAGGGCGAGGCCGATCTGGTCGCGGGGCGAGTGGCGACGATGGATGACCTGTGGACGGCCGTGCGCGACCAGCCCTACGGTGCCTGACCGGCCTACCTGATCATTTCCTCCGCCCGGGCACGTCGTGACATCGAACGACTGCCCCGGCCGGCCGCCATCGCGTGCCTGGAGTTCATTCCGGTTCCTTGGCCGAGAATCCCCAGCGGATGGGCAAGGCGTTACAGGCACCCTTTCTCGGACCTCACGCGGCACGACGCGGCAACTACCGCGTGATCTACCGAATCGACGAGGCAGACCATGCGGTGCTGATCGTGCACATCGACAACCGCGCCGACGTCTATCGACCATGAGCGGCTTGCTGCAGGAGTCGCGATCCGCCACTCGGTGGTTCAGCGCCGCTGTGCGGCGATGAAGTAGACCTCCATCGGCAGTGCCAGTGCACCCGAATCGGCGCGGAAAGGGGCGAGAGCGGTTCGGGCGTCCTCCCGGATCCGGCGGTACGTCTGCTCGGAGATCCGGGCGATCAACGGGGTGCTCTCCACCTCGGTGGCCACGTAGTCGTCGATCGACGGAGCATGCAGGGTGATCGGCACGATTCGCACATCCGTCACGTCCAGGCCGGCCGCGTGGCCCAGCTCCCCGATCGCCGCCGGATCCCCCAACCGGAAATAGGTGCCGATCAGATCGACGGCGTCCGGGCCGGCGTGACGGGCAACCGCGTCGGCGAGCGGCCGGAATCCGGTCTGGCGCTCGAGCGCGCCCTCGCCGCGGAAAATCCGACCGATTTCGTCACCGCAAAGGAGATCATGGCCTCCGGTCGGGTCGCGCTGGCCGGCGGTGACAACGACGGTGCAACGGCACGGTTGCGCAGCGGGATCGACCTGCTGGCCCGGCTGGATCTGCCACTCGACGCCGCCGAGTTGACCTTGACCCTTGCCCGTGCCCATGCCTCCGGTGCGCCGCGGCTGGCGGTCGCCGAGGCACAGTCCGCGCTCACCGCGTTCGATGATCTGGGCGCGACGGCGCTCGCGGATTCCGCCGCCGCCCTGCTGCGCTCGCTCGGCGCCGCGGGACAGCGCCGCCCGCGCACCGACGACACGCTCACCAAGCGCGAGCGGGAGGTCATGCGGCTGGTCGCGACCGGCATGTCCAACCCCGAGATCGCCCGTCGGCTGTTCATCAGTCCGAAGACCGTCGCCCATCATGTCAGCGGCGGGTTGGCCAAGCTCGGCCTGCGCAACCGTGCCGAGGTCGCCGCGTATTGGTCGCGCACGAGCGACCAACCGGGGTGACGACCACCCGTCGGCGGCGCGCGTGTCAGCCGACGGTGGCCGCCCGACGCCCCTCGTACACGCCGAGCGCGGCCCGCGCGGCCCGATGCAGCGGAACCTCAATGCCGGCCACCCCGGCCCGGTCGACCATGTCGCCGATGATCGCCTCGCTCTCCACCGGCCGGCCGGCCCGGCGGTCCTTGTCCATGGACGCCCGGTTGTCCGAGTCGGTGGCGGTCAGTATCGCCAGGTCGCCGGCGAGCTTCTCCGGCGGCGGCCGGTGCCCGCCGGCCTCGGCGACGGCCGCGGCCTCGGCCAGCAACGCGCGGGCGGTCTCTGGTCCGCCGGGCGCCCGGGCGGCCTCGCCGACGGAGCCACCGGTCAGCACGTTCAAGGCCGCGAACGAGGCGAGAAACACCCACTTGGCCCACATGTCGGCAAGGATGGTCGGGGACAGCGTCGCCCGGAAGCCGCACCCGTCGGCGGCGGCGTGGAACCGCTCGATCCGTTCGGTGATCGATCCGTCGAGCTCGCCGTAGGTGATGGAAGCCGCCACCGATCCCGTGGTGATTCGCCCGTGCTGATCCAGAAACGAGGAGACGAAGGCGAATCCGCCGATGAGGTGCGCTGCGCCGAACCGGCCGGCCAGCCGGTCGAGGTGGCGCATGCCGTTGAGCACGGGAACCACAGCGGTCCCGTGCCGTACCGCCGGGGCGATGTCGTCAATCGCCGAATCCAGGCCGTATGCCTTGACCGCGAGCAGCACGACGTCGAAGGGCTCGGCGTTCGCGAGTCCCTCGGTGGTGACGGTCGTGACCGGAACGGCGTGCACCTGGTCCAGCGATCCACCGGCCGTGCCGACCAGCTGCAGTCCGTTGGTCTGCAGTTCCTCCGCGCGGGCGGGGCGGACCAGGAACGAGACGTCGCGGCCGTGCGCGGCCATCAGCCCGCCGAACAGGCCACCGACGGCGCCCGCGCCGACCACGAGAATCCGCGTGTGCTGGGCTCTCCCACCGGTCATCGGCGCCGACCGGCCATGGGTGCGAGCCGGGCGTTGGTTGCGGCAGCGTCGAATCGGGCCGGGTCGAACTCCCGGGCCGTATCGAGTCCGAGCCATTCGAGCCGGTCGGCGTGTTCGGGATGGGTTGGATCGGCCAAAGATTCGACCAGCTCCGCGTAACCCCAAATCCCGCCGCAGTCCTCGGGGGGAGCGGATCGACGACCGGTCAGACACCGCGGATACCGGCCTTCGGGTTCAGCATCGCCGACCGCCTCCACCACTATCCGGTGGTCCCAATCATCGCCGAAATCGTATACATAGCGCAGTGTGTCGCCCTCGCCTGGTGCGACTTGGCCGATTGCCACCCGCCGGGCATTTCGGTGTGGAACCTCCATCTCGCCGACACCGAAGACCGCGTCGGACGTTTCGAACAACCACAGGTGGCTGTCGTGCCAGTCGAAGGTCGCCTGGATGATCTCGTGCAGCCGCATCAGGGTCGTGGACGACGGCACCTCCAAGCGCCGCCATATCGGGGGCTTCGAACCGGCCAGGGTGACCTTGATCCGGTGCACCGAGGTCGGCGCGACCGGTGCCCGCCGATCGGGGGACCGTGGCGGCTTCTGCTTCTGCTCCGACCGGCCGCGTCCCGCCGAAGCCTTGCGGGCGGCGGCCTTCACCGCCCGGCCCGCGGCCCGGAGCCGGGCATCCGCCGGCGGCGCCGGCAGCAACGGCAACCGGTCGAGCAGGATCGGCAGGTGAATGCCGACGTCCTGCACCTGCTCAGGGTCGTCGGCGCAGACCGGCGCATCCAGGGCCGCGTGCAGCCTGGCCGACGCCTCCGCCGGTGAGTGGGGCGTGACCTTGAAGCCCTCGAGCATCGACTCGAACTGGACATCTCGACGCAGCTCGTCCGGATCGTCGGTGGCGAACAGGTCCTTGATGCCGCCGCCGAGTTGGTGGTCGATCAGCACCACGAAGGCGTGGCCCCGCCGGCCGTGCCGGAACTCGAGGACCAGGGACTCCTGCTGACCCCGATCGTCGCCGTAGCCGAAGGCATCTACGAACTCGGCTCGGCCCAGGTGCTTGACCCAGGGCATGTCCTTGATCCCGTACCTGGTGAGCTCGTGGCCGGCGCGGGCGGCGGTTGCCCGGACCTCCGCCGGTCCCAGGTGGGCGAGGCACCGACACATGGCCAGCGCCTCCCGGGTGCGGGTGGTGGCGGCCTCCTCGATCAGCAGCTCCATCGAGCCGATCAGGTTCTCCTCGCTCCCGGCCGCGTGGCCGTACGCATAGAGGAACTCGCCGGTGCACACCTCGGCCTCGATCGCCCGCACGTCGCGTTCCAGCAGGTCGGCCCATTGCCCGAGCATCGGGTTCAGCACGTCGGCGGGATCGCCGAGGGCCCCGATCTCCTGCAGCCAGGTGGACAGGGCGGGCATGTCGTCGCCGAACTCGGCGACGGCCTCCTGCAGGTCGGCGGGGGCACCCAAGTCGGCCAGGACGCGGCGGACGTCGTCGGCGGTGACATGCTCCTGGATCGCGGGTTGCGCAGTACCCGGTGGCGCAGGGGACGGTTCCGGGAGATCGAACAGGCCGGGCTCGGGCTGGCGCCGACTCTTCCGCGCGGGAGGCGGGTCGAGGTCGGGCACGGCCTCCAGGTGACGGCGCGACGTCGGGCGGCTGCTCACCCGGCCAATAATGCCAGCGGTCGTGGTCGCGTCGGACGCGCTCGGGGGCTGGCACGGGTGGGCGCGCGTCAAACTCGTGCTGCCCTGGCCCGCTGCACCGGCTCAAGGTTCAGTGCGCTTGCTCGACCCGACGTTGCGCCGAGTAGCGCGGCGCCATCGACTCCATCTGCTCCATGACCAGTTTGATCGCCTCCGGCGCCTTGTCCGGCGGGTACTTGTGAATCGCCAGGAGCCGGCGGACCGAGGACCGCAGTCGAGACCGCACGTCCTCGCGGACGGTCCAGTCGGTCCGGATGTCCCGCTGCATCACCTTCACCAGGTCGCGGGCGATGTCGGCCAACTTGCCCTCCCCGAGCACGTCCATCGCGGATGGGTTCTGGGCGACGGCGTCGTAGAAGGCAAGCTGATCCTCGTCCAGCGGCGGCGAGAAGCGCGACCCGCGTTGCGCTTCGGCGCTGATCTCCTGCGCCATGGCGACCAGTTCGGCGATCACCTCGGCGGAGGTCAGCTGTTGGTTGGTGTAGCGGTTCATCAGTTCGGCGACCCGCTCGCCGAACGCCCGCTGCCGCACCAGGTTGTGCCGCGAGACCTTGCCCGATTCCTCGGCGACCAGCTTGCGCAGCGCTTCGATGGCAAGGTGCGGGTTGCGGGCCTGCTGGGCCTTGAGCGCGAAGTCCGGTGTCAGCTCGGACAGCGACGGCTTGGGGATGCCGGCCGCCTCGTAGATGTCCATGATCTCGCCGGACGCGGTCGACTCCGCGATCAGGGACGAGAGCAAAAGCTCGATCTCCTCGGGGATCGGCTGACCGGTCGCCTGCCGCTCGTCGGCATCGAACTTGCCCATGTAGATGCGAACCTCTTCGTAGAACTGCACGTCCCACTTCATGCTCGCCAGTTCGGCGTCGCCGGCCGCCAGCGCCCACGCGCGGGTCAGCCGACCGGCGGCCTGCCGGAACTGGGACCGCAGCGGTTCCTCACCTTCGGCGACCTGGTTGCCCGGAGTCCCCGGGCTGCGCACGTAGTTCGCGGTGGCGGTCGCCGCGATGGCGTAGGTCCTGGGCTGGCGGGGAGTGATCAGCCTGCGCCAGTCGAAGCCGGCGAGCATGGTCTCGATGGCGATCAACAGCTCCTTGACCAAGACGACGGCCTCGCCGGTCTGCCGGCCGAGCGGCTTATTCTCCTGGTCCCGCTGGGTGTACTCGGAAAGCGCCTTCTGCAGGTTGTCGGCCAGCGGCGCGTAGCCGACCAGCAGCCCGGCATCCTTTTCCTTGAACGTGCGGTTGACCCGGGCCAGCGTCTGCATGAGCAGCGCCCCCTTGAGCGGGCGGTCCAGGTACAGGGTGTGCAACGGCGGCGAGTCGTAGCCGGTGAGCATCATGTTCTGCACGATCACCAGTTCCAGCTCGTCGGCGACCTCGCGCAGCCGCTGTTTGACGGTGGCGTTGTCGCTCTCCCGCCGTACGTGCTTGGCGATCGGGGCGGGATCTGACGAGTTGCCGGAGTAGACGACCTTGACGACGCCCGTGTGCAGGTCCGGCGAGTGCCAGTCCGGGCGCAGCGCGACGATCTCCTCGTTGAGCCGGGCGCAGATCTCCCGGGTGCCACCGACGACCATCGCCTTGCCGTGCGCGCCGATCATCGGCCGCATGGCGGTTCGCCGCTGCTCCCAATGGTCGACCAGGTCGCCGGCGAGCGCTTTCAGCCGGGCCGGCGCCCCGTAGACGGCGTTGATCACGGCCACGTTCTGCTCGATCTTCGCCCGTTCGGTGTCGTCGAGTCCCTCGGTGGCCTCGTCAGCCGCCTCGTCCAACTGCTCCTGGGTGACGCCCTCGGCGAAACCCACCTTGATCAGTCGTGGTTCGAAGTAGACGGGGACAGTCGCGCCGTCGTCGACCGCTCGGTTGAGGTCGTAGATGTCGATGTAGTCGCCGAAGACGTCGCGGGTGTTGCGTTCGGCGAAGGAGATCGGAGTGCCGGTGAACGCGATGAGCGTGGCGTGCGGCAGCGCGTCACGCAGGTGCCGGGCGTAGCCGTCGAGGTCGTCGTAGTGGCTGCGGTGCGCCTCGTCGACCATCACGATGATGTTGCGCCGGTTGGACAGCAGCGGGTGGTCGGATCCGGACTCGCGCTCGGTCAGGGTGCGGCCGAACTTCTGCAGCGTGGTGAAGTAGATGCCGCCGCTGATCCGGTTGCTCACCTCGTCGCGCAGTTCCGAGCGGGTGCGGATCTGCCTGGGCTCCTCGGGCAGCAGCCGGCTGACCCGGAAGCCCTGGAAGAGCTGGCCGTCCAGTTCCGTGCGGTCGGTGATGACGATGACGGTCGGGTTGAGCATCTTGGGCGCCCGGATGACCAGGTTGGTGTAGAGCTCCATCTCCATGGACTTGCCCGAGCCCTGCGTGTGCCAGACGACGCCGGCCTCGCCGTCACTCTCCACCGCGTCGATCGTCTTGGCCAGCGCCTTGGTGACGGCGAAGTACTGGTGCGGCTTGGCGATTCGCTTGGCCAGTCCGTCGGCACCCTCGTCGAAAGCGGTGAAATTCCGTTGCAGGTCAAGGAATTTCGACCGTGTGTAGAGGCCGTGCAGCGCGACCTCCATCGCGGTGGCGGCATTGCCCTCGGTGTCGAGGTCGCCGGGGTTCACGACGATGCCGTGCTCGTCGACATTCCACGGCGAGAAGTGGTGTAGCGGCGTGAACGGCGTCCCGTATCTAGCGGTGATGCCGTCGGAGACCAGGGTGAGCACGCAGAACCGGAACGCCATCGGGAACAGATGCAGGTAGTTCTGCAGTTGGGTGTACGCGGAGGCGAGGTCGGCATATTTGCTGCCGGCCTGCTTGAGTTCGATGACGGACACCGGCATCCCGTTGCAGTACAGGACGACGTCGAAGCGACGCTCGAACTCTCCTTGGACGATCGTGACCTGCCGAACCGCGAGCCAGTCGTCGCCGGCGGCGTCATGGCTGATCAGCCGGATGGTCGGGGTCTGCTCGACGCCGTCCGGGTCGATGTAGGTGATGCCGCGAAAGCCCTCGACGACCGCCTTGTGCAGCCGGTAGTTCTCGGTGATCGCATCGTTCGACCTGGGTGTGACGATCTCGGCGAGCGCCTGCTGCAGGTACTGCTCGGGTACCTGCTGGTTGAGCCTGCGCATCGCGGGAGCATCCGGGACGGGATGTGCAGGTCCTCCCACTTCTCACGCTCGTCGGTGCCCGGCGCGATGTCCTTGCCGTGTTTGGTGTCCCAGGCAAGCTCGGCCAGGGTGTCCAGGGCCAGCTGTTCCCAGTCGGCCTCACTCATTCCCCCGTGCAGGCTCATGGTCGTTCTCCCCCTTGCTGTTTCAGTGCTGCTCTTGATCGGTGGTGCCGGCGTCCGGGTCGGACAGCTCGGCCTCGATCTCCTCGATGCTCGGCAGGCTGGACGCCAGGTCCTCGGGTAGGGCCGTGGTGATCGCGGTCGTCCAGTCGGACACGCCGATCGGGCTGCTGTAGCCGCGGAGCGCCCATTCGGCGACCACGTTGTTCTTGCCCTTGCAGAGCAACAGTCCGATGGTCGGCTGGTCGTCCGGGTGGGCGAGCAGATCGTCCACCGCCGACATGTACATGCCCACCTGGCCCAGGAAACCGGGCTCGAAGCGGACCGCCTTCAGTTCGACGACAACGTAGCGGCGCAGCTTCAGGTGGTAGAAGAGCAAGTCGCAGTGAAATTCGTCCCCTTGGACTTCGAGCCGGACCTGCCGCCCGACGAACGCGAAACCCTGGCCGAGCTCCAGCAGGAACCTCCCGATGTGGTCGACCAGGCCGGTTTCGAGCTCCCGCTCCCGGCTGCGTTCGGTCAGGTCGAGGAAGTCGAAGACGTACGGGTCCTTGGTGGCCTGCTGGGCCATGTCGGAATCTTCTGGGGGCATGGTCGCGGCGAAGTTGCTGATCGCCTTGCCGGCCCGCTCGTGCAGCCTGGTGTCGATCTTGAACGCCAGGATGTCCCGGCTCCAGCCCTCCTCGATGGCCTGGGATCCGTACCATAAGCGCTGGTCAGGGCGGTCGAGCTTCTCCAGCAGCACCTGATGCTGGCGCCAGGGCAATTGTGCAGCGCTGCGCTGCACAATTGCCGGGTCCGGCCAGGCGGCGGCGAAGGCCCGCATGTACTTGAGGTTGCGCGGCGAGTAGCCCCTGGCTTCCGGGAACCGCTCCTTGAGGTCGGCGGCGAGCCGGTCGATGACCTTGGTGCCCCAACCCTCCTGTTCCTGACGGTCCAGGATGTCTCGACCGATCGCCCAGTAGGTCGTGATCAACTCACGGTTGACGGCCGACGTCGCTTTCCGGCGACCGGTGGTGATCCGGCCGGCCACCGAGTCGAGGAGCTCCGGGTACCACGCGGGCAGGCCGTAGTGGCTGGGCATGGGCGGGAAGCCCGTGTCGGCCGAGCCTTGTTCGGTGGACATCTACACCACCGCCTCCACCTGCTTCTCCGCGTCCTTGACGCGGAGCCTGCCAGACATGAGGTGGGGAAGCAGCATGTCGCGCAGATCCGCAAGTGTCGTGTTCTCGAGCAGTGCATGACGAGCGACCCTGATGAAGTGGCCCTACGCGCTCGTTGAACTCGACGGTCGATGAGCTGACGGCGACGGTGCGGGCCGCGCACGCCGCGGCGGATGCGTCCGCAGCGACGGCGAGGCTGACCCCGCTCAAGGGCGGAACCTTCGAGCAGCAGCTGCATGCGCTGATGGCGGAGATCGCCGTCGGACTCGGCGACGAGTACGAACCGACCGGGGCGCGGCCGGGCGCCGTGCCGCGCAGCAAGAAGGGGGACGGGGTGCTGTCGGTCGACGGCGGCGAGGTCAACGTTGTCGTCGAGGCGACCGACTCCAAGCGTCCTGCCTGGAACAATTACCTGCACGAGGCCGAGCGGAACCGTTGTGCGCTGGCCTCCCTGGGACTGGTCCGCACCACCGAACAGCTCGGCGGACGCACCATGCGCACCCTCGGGGCCCGGCGGGTGGTCATGGCGTTCGATCCGGAGACCGACGATCCGGCGCTGCTGCGCACTGTCGTGCAGATGCTGCGGCTGGCGGCGAAGTCGGCCGGCGCCCGGCAGGACACCGCGGAGATCCAGACGGCGCGGGAAAAGCTCGCGGAGGCAATGGATCTGCTCGGCCGGATCGACGAGATCAAGCGGTTCTCCGGGCTGGTCACCAGCAACGCCGCCAAGATCGACGGCCAGGCCGACGCGTTGCGCGCGGGGCTGGACCGGCTGCTCGGGCAGGCGTCGGCGGCGCTGGCCGGTGCGGTCGACGATGCGGCGGTCACGGCGGCCTGACAGCGCACAGCGGCGTCCGTGAGCCGCTGAGGGGTCGGCTCGCGGGCGCCGTTTCGGGTGACCTCGATCGCAGCCGCGTGACGCTCGAATATCCCGATCGTCACCGATCAGACAACCATTCGATTCGCAAAGGAGCGATCATGAGCACAATCCCAGAGGGGCCGGGCGACACCGGAATCTCGCCGGCACCGACCGGACCCACGAAGTCCAATCGCGGCAGGATCCTCGCCATCGTCGGCGGAGTCGTCGCACTGCTCGTCGCCCTTGCGATCGGCCGTGCGTCGGCCGCACCGACGCCGGTCGAGCCGGTCGCCGCGCCCGCGCCCGTGACGGTCACGGCCAAGCCGCCGACGGTGACGAAAACCGTGACGGCCACACCGACTCCGGCAACCGTCACTGCCGATCCGACCACGGTCACCGCGGAACCCGCGACCGTGACCGAGACGGCGACCGTGACCGCCGAGGGTCAGACCGTCACCGCGGAGGCACCTTCCACTCCGCCCGCCGGGATCAAGAACGGCGTCAATCTGGTCGGCACGGACGTCCAACCGGGGACCTACCGGTCCGTCAACGCCGACTGCTACTGGGCTCGGCTCTCGGGGACGAGCGGATCCTTCGACGACATCATCACCAACAGCGTCGGCGCCACCGTCGTCACCATCAGTTCCTCGGATGTCGCGTTCGAATCCCGGTCCTGCGCACCGTGGACCCAGGTCGGCTGAGGCTGCCCACGAAACCACCCATAGGAGTCATGACATGACCAGTGACCAGCTGCCCGCCCAGGAGTCCGCGGAACGCCCCACGGGCCCGATCCCGGTCGTCTCCGGGACGCCCGACATCGCGATCAAGGCAGCGGTATCGAAACCGCTGCTTGCGGTCATCGGTGTCCTCGTGGTTGCGCTCGGTGTGATGACCGCCTTGTGGATCACCACCAACAGCCAGTTGTCCGCGCTCCAGCAGTCGGTGGCGGACGCCGCGTCGGCCGAATCGCAGGTGCCAGATGTCAAGGCCATCGCCGACAAGCATTTCGCTGGAACGGCTCCCGTCTACGGCGACGCCGACTCGGTGAGCATCACCATCACGAGCTACAACGTGACCAAGGCCGCTCCCGCGCTGCGCAGCATGCTGGACGAACTCGGATTCAGTTCTGCGGTGGTCGACCGAATGGACAGGACACGCGCACTCGACGGCACGCTCGAGGCCCAGGGCCACAATTGCAATGTTACCTGGACCTACCACCCGGACGATGGACTGCAGTTGGTCCTCGAGGCGGTTCACCCGAGCTGAACCTGTCCGCCCACGGTGGTCCCGTCGGGCGGGTGCGTGGTCGGTGTGCACCGGGCCTCGCTCGACCCACCGTCGCCCGACGGCCGGAAAGGCGACGGCACGTGACTGTCGTACCTCTGTGCGAGGGTCATCCCATGACCGGGACCTGGATCGCACCCGCTGACAGGCGCGGGCGGGCGCGTGGTCGGTGTGCACCGGTCGCCCTGCCGGGTCCGGGGTCGGTGTCGTACCCCTGTGCGAGAGTGACCCCATGACCGGCAGCATCACCACCGCAGCGACGTCGGGTTCGACCGGGAGCTGTTCGTCTCCGGCATGCAGGGCAAGGCCGTCGCCGGGCAGGCGCGTGCCGAAGATCCGCCGCAGTTCGGAGCACTGTCGTACCCCTGTGCGAGAGTGACCCCATGACCAGCAGCATCACCACCCGCAGCGACGTCGAGGCCGTCGCCGAGCAGGTACGCGCCGGGCTGACCCAGCTGATGGACGCGGAGTGGTGGAAATTCCCCGGCAACGACCTGCTCGACTGTGCCCGCAGCGTGGAACGGCTCGGCCGGCTCACCTACGCGGTCCAGGTCACCGTCGCCGGCGAGATCGACCTGGCCCGCCTGGCCCAGACCCACGGACAACCCTCCACCGCCACCCTGCTGCGCAACGCCCTGGCGATCAGTCCCGGTGACGCCAAGGCCCGGGTCCGCGCCGCTGCGCAGATCCTGCCCCAGGAGGCCATCAGTGGCGGCGAGATCCCTCCCCGACTCCCCGAACTCGGCGCCGCCCTGACCGATGGCGACCTGGGCGCCGAACAGACCTCGGTCGTCGTCAAGACCATGGCCCGCATCCCCACGGACATCCCAACCGAGATCCGGGAGCAGGCAGAACACACCCTGGTCGACGACGCGCGCCAGATGGACCCCAACCACCTGGGTAAGGTCGCGGCGAAACTGCTGGACGCACTCGACCCGGACGGCGACTTCGAACCCAAGGATCCCGCAGACCGCGCCGAACTCGCCTTGGGCACCCGGGACGCCCGGACCGGCCTGACCCCGATCCGTGGCCGGCTCGACGACCAGGCTGTGGCCGCGTTCATCGCCGCCACCGACCCGCTGGCCAAACCCCGCCACGAGGTCGACGGCATCAAGGACGAACGGCCCGCCGCCACCCGGCTGGCGCAGGCGTTGACCGCCGTGCTGGACGCCTACCTGAGCATCGGCGACGGCCCCGTCCAGGGCGGGGAACGACCCCACGTGACGATGACGGTCGATTTCGACACCATCAGCGGCCAACTCGGCGACGCCACCCTGGACGCCACCGGCACCCCCGTCCCACCGGCCGTCGCCCGGCGGATCCTGTGCGACTGCGATGTCATCCCCGCCGTCCTCGGCTCCAACGGGGAACCCCTGGACATCGGCCGGGCCACCCGGATCTGGCCCACTGGGATCCGCCGTGCCGCGATCCTCCGCGACGGCGGGTGCGTGTTCCCGGGCTGTGACCGCCCCGCTCGCTGGGCCGACATCCACCACATCTGGTTCTGGGCGGACGGCGGACCGACCAGCCTGGTCAATGCGGCCGTGCTGTGCGGTTACCACCACACGCTGATTCATGGTGGCGATTGGCAGATCCGGATGGGCCGGGACGGGCATCCCGAGGTCATTCCACCCGCTTGGATCGACCCCGAGCGGCGACCTCGCCGCAACACCCTGCACCGACTCCGACAGTGAGTCGGGGAGCCGAGGTCACGACATTCCCTGGCTCCCCGACCCGCCCCAGACCGATCCGCGACCTGTGGGCGAGCGCCCGGGCGGACCCGAACGTTCGCAGCCGGGGCCCACGCCCGACCCACGACCGGCCCGGCCCACGACCGGCCCGGCCCACGCCCGACCCCCGCGGCGGACCCAGACCCACGTCCGGCCGACCCGCATGCGGTGACGAGCGGCACCTCACGCCCCGCACGTCGCGCCCCGGGTCTCGGGTCTCGCGTCTCGGGACTCGGGTCTCGCGCCTCGGGTCTCGGGTCTCATGTCTCGGCCGGTAACCTGCTTCGGTGCAGCAGTCCAGATCTCGCCTCGTCGGCGGACACCTGCAAGCCATCCCGGAGTCGCGACGTCGCCCCCGCCGTGACGACTCGGTCACCTACCGGGTGCGCGTCGAACTCACCGGGGCGGAGCCGCCGGTGTGGCGACGCATCGATGTCGCCAGCGACATGTTCCTCGACCGGGTCCACGATGTGCTGCAGGTGGTGATGGGCTGGCAGGACTACCACCTGCACCAGTTCGCCAGCGGCGACGAGGTCCACCATCCCCAGGCCGAGAACTACGTCATGCCCTCCGCGTTCGACGAGGACGTCGTCGGCATCGACGAGCGCCGGGTGCGGCTGGACGAGGTGCTCGCCGAGCCGGGCGATCGCCTGTTCTACGAGTACGACTTCGGCGACGGCTGGTCGCACACCCTCGACCTGGAGACGGTGCTGGACCGGGCACCGGACGACCCGGCGCAATGCCTCGACGGCGCCTGGGCGTGCCCGCCCGAGGACTGCGGCGGGATCGGGGGCTTCGCCGAACTGCTGAGGGTGCTGGCGGACCCGGACGATCCCGAACACGATCAGATGCGGACCTGGGCCGGCGAAGACTTCGACCCCGAGCGGTTCGACCTGGACGAGGTGAACGGGGCGCTCAGCGTCCGTGGCGGGCTGCGGGCGCCGGCGATCGACCCGGACTCACCGCTCGGCGATCTGCTCGCCCGGATCCACATCCCGTCGTCGATCGGCGATGCGCTGGACGCGCTGGCTGCGCCGACCCCCGTCGTGGACCCGGCGGATCGCAGGCAGTTCGGTGACCACTACCGATGGCTGCTCGACCGGATCGGCGACGACGGCGTCAAACTCACCGCAGCCGGCTATCTGCCACCTGCCCTGGTGCAAGAGATTGCCGTTACTCTGGGCCTGGACGACCTGTGGATCGGCACCGCGAATCGGGAGCACCACACCGCGGGGGTGCTGCACTTCCGGGAATCGGCCCAGGATCTCGGTCTGCTCCGAAAGACCAAGGGGCACCTGATGCTCACCAAGGCCGGGCGGCGCGTCCGCGACGATCCGGATTTCCTGTGGCGCCACCTCGTCGACGCGCTCCCGGTGACCCGAACCTCCCGAGGCCAACAGGCTGAGGGCGAGCGGCACGCCGGGGCGCTGTTCCTGCTCGGGGTGGCGGCCGGCCTGCCCCGGGAAGCCAGGGAGCAACTGGTCGCCGCAGGCCTGACCGCCGCCGGATGTCGCGACGGCTACGGTGAGTCACTCACTTCCAGGGGTGCGTACCAGCTGATGGGGGCGACCTCGATCGCCCTGGAGTACGCCGGGTTCCTGCCGCGGCGGCTCACCTGGCCGAAGGCGCCGGAAACGCCGATGCCGGCGGCCGCCGTTGCGCTCGCCCGCGCGGCGCTGGGCGTGTAACCACATCCCGCCCGGCCAGGTCAGGCCAGCGCCAGGAAGAGCTTCTCCAGCTTCGCGGTGTCGATCTCCGGATCGTCCTGCGTCAGGCACGCGCGCAACCCGCCGGCGACCAGGCTGAAACCGGCCCGGTCCAGGGCCTTGCTGACCGCGGCGAGTTGCGTCACGACGTCCTCGCAGTCGCGGCCCTCCTCGATCATGCGCATCACCCCGGCCAGCTGCCCGTGCGCACGGCGCAGGCGGGTGAGCACGGTCGCGGACGTGTCCTCGGGAAGCTGCGTGGCCCCATCATACCCCCAGGGGTGTCTGCTACGATCAAACTCAGATACCCAGGGGGGTATACGAAGGTGAGGATCAGATGTGCCGGGCAATCGCCTGCAAGACCCTGTGGCAAGACGACCTGGGCCGGTTGCGGCCAGCACGTCGACGCGGTGATGGCCTCCGTGCCACACGCCGACCGCTGCACCTGCAGCCCCGACACCAGGAGCAGCAAAGGCATGTTCGCCGGACTGTTCGGACGGCGGGGCTGAAATGACCACCGGAATACGGAGAACGATCATCGTCGGCGGGGTGGCCGCCGGCATGTCCACCGCGACCAGACTCCGCCGCAACGACGAGTCTCGCGAGATCGTCGTGCTGGAGCGGGGCGACCATGTCTCGTTCGCCAACTGCGGGTTGCCCTATCACCTCGGCGGCACCATCGTCGACCGGGAGGACCTGCTGTTGCAGTCCCCGGAGGGCCTGTCCGACAGGTTCCGGCTGGACGTCCGGGTCCGGCACGAGGTGCAGCGGATCGACCGAACCGGCCGGACCGTCACCGTGCTCAACCTGGGCACCGACGAGCCGACCGAAATATCCTACGACGAACTTGTTCTCGCAACCGGAGCGGCTCCGGTGCGGCCGCCGATCCCAGGAATCGAGCGGGCTCACGTCCTGCGCGACCTCGCCGACCTGGATGCGATCGAGGCGAGCATGGACACCGCCGCGTCGGCCCTGATCCTGGGCGGCGGCTTCATCGGCGTCGAGCTCGCCGAGAACCTCACCCGGCGCGGGATCGCGGTGACCATCCTGGAACTCGCCGATCAGATCCTGGCTCCACTCGATCCCGAGATGGCCGCACCGGTCGCCGAACACCTGCGGCGGCACGGCATCCGGATCCGCACCGGGGTGAGCGCCGGCGCGATCGAACCGGACGCGGTCCGCCTGGACGACGGCGGCACCCTGCCGGCCGACGTGGTGATCGCCGCGATCGGGGTCCGGCCCGAATCGACCCTGGCCCGGGACGCCGGCCTGGCCGTCGGCGATCGCGGTGGCGTCGTCGTCGACGACCACCAACGCACGTCCGACCCGCACGTCTTCGCGGTCGGTGACGTCGCCGAGAAGATCGATGCGCTGACCGGCGACGCCGCCCACATCCCGCTGGCCAACACCGCCAATCGGCACGGCCGACTCGTCGCCGACGTGATCTGCGGTCGTGACGTGGCTGCCCGTCCGGCGCTGGGCACGGCTGTGGTCGGCGTGTTCGACCTCACGGTGGCCGCCACCGGGAGCACCGAGAAGCGACTGCAGGCCGCCGGGCGTCCGTACCGGGTCATCCACACCCACCCGGCCGACCATGCCGCCTACTACCCGGGTGCCGAGTCGATGGCTCTCAAGCTGCTGATCGACCCGGGCACCGGGGCGATCCTGGGCGCCCAGGGCGTCGGCGGGCGCGGCGTGGACAAGCGGATCGACGTCATCGCCACGGCCATACGGGCGGGCCTGCCGGCCAGCGAGTTCGCCGACCTGGAGCTGGCCTATGCCCCGCAGTTCGGCTCGGCGAAGGACCCGGTGAACATGCTCGGCATGATCGCCGACAACCTGGCCTCGGGCGAGCGCACGGTCCAGTGGCACCATGTGGACGAACTCCTTGACAGCGGAACCACTCTCGTCGACGTGCGCACCCCGGTGGAGTTCGCCGACGGCGCCATTCCGAAGGCGGTCAACATCCCGCTGGACGAGTTGCGCGATCGGGCGAACGAGATCCCGCCGAGCCCGGTCATCGTGCACTGCGCGGTCGGCCAGCGCGGCCACAACGCGACCCGGCTGCTGACGCAACTCGGCCGGGAGGTGGCCAACCTGGACGGCGGCTATCGCACCTGGGCCGTCGGAGCCGGCTGAGCCAGGGGTAGTCGACTGTCCGAAGCCCCCGGATGTCCGGGTCGCGCCACCCGATCGGTTTCCGTTGTGGTGCGGTCCTCGGTGGTCGACGCGAGCCCCGACGCCACCGAGCCACTCTGTCAACTACTGAACGACATGCTCGTCAGGAAGTAGTTGAGCGCCACCCGCTCGCGTGCAGCTGCTCCACCCCGCCGAGGATGAGGTCGAGTGCGAACGCGAACTCGGCATCGTCGTCGTAGGCCGCCCCGGCGTGGGGAGCGTTCGTCACCATTCGGATGATCGCGGGGTAGGTCGTCGCGAACTCGGACATTGCTCGTGCATGCTCTTCGGGGTCGTCCGGCACCTGAGGAGTCGGCAGTGCGTCGCGGCTGAAACCCCACATGCGTGTGCTGAGCGCGTGCATCGCGTGGTGGACGAGGTCGGCCGAGAGGCCCCCGCCGAACATCGCGGCCATGAGCGCGTCCATGTGAGCGAGGGTTCTCGGGGTGGCAAGCGGCCGGGACTCGATCGCGTCGCGCAGCCAGGTGTGCTCGAGCAGGACGGCACGGGCGGCGAGCACGCGTGCACGGACGACCTGTCGCCAGTCCCCGTGAGTGTGCACAAGAGAGATTCCGTCCAGGAGTCGATCAAGCATTTCGTCTACGAGCTGAGACCTGTTGTGCACGTGCTTGTACAGCGCCATGGGAGTTGTGGCCGCCGTCGGGAGCGCGTCGGCCTCTGGGCAGCCAGCACCAACCGTGCCGACAACGGCAACGGCGAAGCTGTCGTGACGATCGAATCCTCCGACGACACATTCGAATCCCGCCGCAGCGCCCCGTGGGCGCAGGTGGGCTGACCGCCGAGCAACACCACGACAGGAAGAACGGCATGATCTACCTTCGGTCTCCACCACCGCATGTCCCTCGGATCGGCCTACCGGCTCGATCCCAGTCGCGACCGGAACGTCCGAACGACCCTTTCGCGCTCCACTGTCGAGGCCGCTGGTCGCAGTCATCGGTGCGCTTGTCGTCGCGCTCGGCGTGATGACGGCACTGTGGATCAGCACCAACAACCGGCTGGCGACCTTCCAGCAGTCGGCGGCAGATGCCGCGCCGGCCGAATCGCAGGTGCCCGACGTCAGGGCTGTCGCCGACGGGCATTTCGCCGGAGTGGTTCCGGTCTACGGCGACTCCGACTCGGTCAGCGTCACGATCACGGGCCACAACCTGGCCGAGGCCGCCCCCGCGCTGCGCAGCATGCTGGACGAACTGGGTCAGCTCTGCGGTCGTTGACCGGATGGACCGGACCCGAGCGCTGGACGGCACGCAGCAGGCGACGGGCAGGAACTGCAACGTCACCTGGACCTACCATCCCGACGACGGGCTGCAGTTGGTGTTCGAGGCCGCCTCGGCCAGCTAATCCATCGGCCGCCGACGGCACAGGCCACATCATCTCGCGTCGACGGTTCAGCCTCGGCGGCCGCTTCCGGACGGCACGGCCTTCTGCACGAGGCGCCGAGGGCTCCACGACGCGGGAGGTCAGCAGCACCGCCCGGTCCCGCAGCACCTGGACTGCCGCCGATTGTGCCGGCGCAGCCTATTCCAACGAGGGCGACGGGGGGTCTCGGCGCGTGCCGACGAGTGAATCAAGCGCCTCGGACAGCCGGGTCATCGCGACCGACACGTCGCGCAGCACGTCGACGGTCAGTTCGTCCGCCAGCCGCTGCGCGAAGGCGGCATGCGCGGGCCCCAGTCGGCGCATCGCCGCCCGCCCCTCGTCGGTGGGATTGAGCAACTTGGCCCGACGATGCGCCGGATTCGGTAGGTACCCGGCGAGCCCATCCTCGACCAGGATGTCCGCAATCCGCTGCACACTCTGCCGGGTGGTGCCGATCTCCCGGGAGATGTCCGCCACCGACAACGGCGCTCGCAGCACCGCGGCCAGAACCTGCCAGAGCGCCGCCGTCAGCCCTGCGGGTCGCGCCAACTGCTCACCGATGCCCAGGAACTGCGCGTTCAGCCGGTAGGTCGTCTTGGCAAGTCCGCTGAGCAGCTCCTGTTCCGGCGTCATCGAATCGCACATCTCCTCCACTGCAGGGCAACCATATTGACAGCAGTCTGTCAATATGACAGACTGCTGTCATTCTACGATCACATCGGTTGGAGGCAACCATGATCGGACTGATGAAGACCGTCAGCAGCATCGCGGTCAACGACGTCGGCGCCGCGAACCGCTTCTACCGGGAGTCCGTCGGCCTCGACGTCACCTCGGACGAGCGAGGGGTGCTGTGGCTTCGGATCGACGAGGACAATTCCGTCCTGGTCTATCCGAAGCCAGGACACGAGCCGGCAACATACACCGTCCTCAACTTCATGGTCGAGGACGTCGCCCAGGCAGTGGACGAGCTTGCCGCCGCGGGCGTGCAGATGCTGCGGTACGACGGCTTTCCGACCGACGACAGGGGCATCCACCACACGGCGGCCCGCTCCATCGCATGGTTCGCCGATCCTGCGGGCAACGTCCTGAGCGTGGCGCAGGAGCGCTGAACAGCCCCAATTGGGGTACGACCCCATGTGCCGTTCGGGACCTCGAATGCGCGCCCCCGGCGTCCGACCGATCCTTCCACTGGACCGCGTGACGCCACGTCTACCGTTGGGTCGACTGCGGCGACCGCCGACACCGCGCGCTGCGGTCCACCGTCACCGTCGAGCGCACCGGCGCTGCACCACAGACTGGGGCGCCGGCCACGGTCGGGGGTGGAGCGGCACGATCTCACGGCAATCCGCCGCACCGCGCTCGCGCTCCGCGAGCGAGGCGACCCGGCGTTCCGGGTAGCCTGCGTCCGTGCCGCAGTCCCTGCCCCGCCGGCCCGGCGGACACCTTCGGGCCGTCCCGGAATCGCGACGCCGCCCCCGACGCGAGGAGACCGTCACGTATCGCGTGCGCGTCACACTCGAGGAGGTCGAACCGGCGGTGTGGCGGTTGATCGAGGTGCCCAGCGATCTCACCCTGGACCGGCTGCACGACGTCCTGCAGGTGGCGATGGGGTGGACGAACAGTCACCTGCACCAGTTCGCCAGCGGATAGAGCCTGTACGGCACCAATCCCGAGCGGTACCTCATGGGGTTATCCATCGACGAGGGCATGGTCGGGATCGACGAGACCGGGGTCCGGCTCGACGAGGTGCTGGCCGAGCCGGGCGACCGGCTCTGGTACGAGTACGACTTCGGCGACAGCTGGGAGCACCGCCTCGTCCTCGAACAGGTGCGGGCCCACAACCCGGAGGCCACGCCGATCCGGTGCCTGGCCGGCGCGAATGCGTGCCCACCCGAGCACTGCGGCGGGATCGGCGGCTACCAGCACCTTCTCGAGATCCTGGCCGGCCCATCCGGTCCCGAACGCGACGAGATGATCGCCTGGATCGGCCGGCCCTTCGACCCCGCGGCGTTCGACGTCGAGGCGGTGGACGCGGCCCTGGTCAGCGGCAGGCGGGTGGGTCTGCCCGCCGTCGATCCGGCGTCTCCGCTCGGCGAGCTCCTGGGCACGATGAGATTCGGCGTGCCGGCGCCCGTCGTCGAGGCGCTGCAGGCGCTCGCCGAGCCGGCGCCCGTCGTGTCCGCGACGGAGCGGACCGCGGCGGTGCTGGCCTACTCGCGACTGCTCGACCGGGTCGGGGAGGCCGGCATCGCGCTGACCCAGGCCGGCTACCTGCCGCCCGCGCATGTCCAGGAGCTGGCCGCCGAGCTGAGTCTGGACGCCTTCTGGGGGAAGAACAACCGCGAGGTCAACGCCGTCCCGGTGCTGATGTTCCGCGAGTCGGCGCAAGGTCTCGGCCTGATCCGCAAGGCCCGCGGGCGGCTGCTGCTCACGAAGGCGGGCGCGCGCGCCCGCCGGGATCCCGATGCGCTCTGGCGGCACATCGCCGACACCCTCCCGCTCGGTGGCCCCGCCCGCGGGCAGGAGCGCGTGTGCGCGGAGCACGCCGGGATCCTGCTGCTGCTCGCCATCGGAACGGGCGCCGCGCGCGAGCAGCGGACGGCGATCATCGCCGCGGGGCTGGCCGCCGCCGGGTGGCGCGATGGATCCGGCGAGCCGATTCCGGACCGCCGGGCGTCGAGCATCGCCTCGCCGACGGCGACCGTCCTGACTCATGCCGCGGTGCTCCCGGACGACGAGGGCTGGCCGCCCGCGGACCCGCCCCTCACGCACACCGCGAGGGCCTTCGCCCGAGCGGCCCTGGGCCTGTAGCCGGTCAGGCCAGCGCGAGGAACAGCTTCTCCAGCTTCGCGGTGTCGATCTCCGACGGTTCCTCCTGAGCCAAGCAGGCCCGAAGCCCTCCGGCGACCAGGCTGAACCCGGCCCGGTCGAGCGCCTTGCTGACCGCGGCGAGTTGGGTGACGACGTCCTCGCAGTCGCGCCCCTCCTCCAGCATGCGCATGACCCCCGCCAGCTGGCCGTGTGCGCGGCGCAGTCGAGTGAGCACGGTCGTCGCGGTTTCCGCTGGCAGTTGCATGAGAGCCATCATACCCCCGGGGGTGTCTGGTACAGTCAGATGCAAATACCCAGGGGGGTATACGAGGAGGCTGAGAGATCTCATGTGCCGAGCGGTGTCCTGCAAGACCTGCGGCAAGAGGACTTGGGTCGGGTGCGGCCAGCATGTGGACGCGGTGATGGCGACTGTCCCCCGGGCCGACCGCTGTACCTGCCCCCCGGGGCAGAAGCCGGCGAACGGCGGCGGCCTGTTCGCGAGCCTCTTCGGGCGTCGGGGCTGACATGACCGCCACCACCCGGAGAACGGTCATCGTCGGCGGGGTTGCCGCGGGCATGTCCGCAGCGACCCGGTTGCGTCGCAACGACGAGACCCGCGAGATCCTCGTCCTGGAGCGGGGCGACCACGTGTCGTTTGCCAACTGCGGCTTGCCCTACCACGTCGGCGGCGTCATTCCGGACCGGGCCGACCTGCTGCTGCAGACCCCGGACACCCTGGCGGCCCGGTTCCGGCTGGACGTCCGTGTCCGGCATGAGGTCATCGCGATCGACCGCGCCAACCGAACCGTCACCGCGCTGGACCTTTACACCGATCAGCGCAGCGAGATCGGCTACGACGAACTCGTGCTCGCTACCGGCGCCGCCCCGGTCCGGCCGTCCATTCCGGGCATCGAGCGCGCACACACGCTACGCGACCTGGCCGACATGGACGGCATTCTGGCCGTCATCCGCTCGGCCAGCCCGGCAGTCATCCTGGGCGGTGGGTTCATCGGCCTGGAGCTGGCCGAGAATCTCACCCATCGCGGCGTCGACGTCGCCATCGTCGAGCTGGCCGACCAGATCCTGCCCCCGCTGGATCCCGAGATGGCCGCGCCGGTCGCCGAACACCTTCGGCGGCACGGGGTCCGGATCCGCACCGGGGTGAGCGCCCAAGCCATCACGGCCGACGCAATCTCGCTGTCGGACGGCAGCACGATCCGCGCCGACCTGGTGATCGCCGCGATCGGCGTCCGCCCGGAGTCCGGCCTGGCCGAGCGGGCCGGGCTGGCGGTCGGCCCGCGCGGTGGCGTCCGGGTGGACGGCCATCAACGCACGTCCGATCCGCACATCTTCGCGGTGGGCGACGTGGCCGAGAAGATCGACGCGCTGCACGGCGGGGCGTCGTCGCTGGTCCCGCTGGCGAACACCGCGAACCGGCACGGCCGGTTGGTCGCCGACGTCATCTGCGGCAGGCCTGCGCATGCCCGGCCGGCGTTGGGCACGGCGGTCGTCGGGGTCTTCGGGCTGACCGTAGCCACCACCGGCAGCAACGAGAAACGCCTGCGGGCAACGGGTCAGCGCTACCGGGTGATCCACAGCCATCCCGCCAACCACGCCGGCTACTACCCGGGGGCGGAGCCGATGTCGCTCAAGCTGCTGATCGACGCGGACACAGACGCCATCCTCGGCGCGCAGGGGGTCGGCGGTGACGGGGTGGACAAGCGAATCGATGTGATCGCCACCGCGATGCGCGGCAAGCTGACCGCGACCGATCTGGCCGACCTGGAGCTGGCCTACGCCCCACAGTTCGGGTCGGCCAAGGACCCGGTGAACATGCTCGGCATGGTCGCTGACAACCTGGCGGCCGGCGAGCGCACCGTGCAGTGGCATGAGGTGGAGCGCCTGGTCGAGGACGGGGCCACGCTGGTCGACGTCCGCACGCCCGCCGAGTTCGCCGACGGCGCGATCCCCAAGGCGGTCAACATCCCGCTCGACGAACTGCGCGCACGCGAAGGCGAGATCCCCTCGAGCCGCGTGATCGTCACGTGTGCGGTCGGTCAGCGGGGGCACAGCGCGGCCCGACTGCTGAGCCAGATCGGCCGGGACGTCGCCAATCTGGATGGCGGCTACCGGACCTGGGCGGCCGGTACGTCGTAACGCTCACCCACCGATCGGGGTATCGGTAAGGACGGCGGCGATCTCGTTTCATCGCCGCACGGCTTGTGGGTCGCCCACGCTCTCTGCGTCGACAGTCGTGATCACCGCGATCGCCAGTTCTCCTTCGGGAGGCAGCCGATGCTGGCGCCTACGATCCGGCGAAGTCCTTGGGTCTGGATCAGCCAGTCGCGGGCACAAGTGACCTCCTGGGCCGACGCGGACCGCGCCGCCTCGATGGTCGCGGACGGGCTGAGTCAACTCGCGGACGCCGAGTTCTGGAAGTTCCCCGCCGACGACCTGCTCGACACCGCCCACGGCATCGAACTGCCCGGCTGATGTACGCCGTGCACACCCCGAACATGTTGCCATGAACTTGTTTGTCGATCGCCAGTCGCGCTTGCTCAGTCGCGTCCTCGACAGATCCTCCCTTGCGGAAATTGCGGTAGCCGAAGTCATGTCGCCAGCAGGTCTGCTCGAACTTGCCGTTCCAGTACGCCAGATCCTTGGTGCTGGGCGGGGTACGCCCGTCGCTCGCCCAGTCGAACGGGCTCCGCGGGTCCGCCAACCCGCCCTCCCTTGCCTCGACGAACGTCGAGGTGGTGGCCTCGAACTGCATGTGCCTGGCGGTTTGTGACGTCGCCGGACGGCGGCGCTCGCCCCGGCGATGCCGATGACTCCGACAGCACGGGGACGGGCGATCGATGACGCTGTGTAGCCATTCAGCCTCCTCGGTCGACGAACGGCTGGATGAAGTGTGCCCCTTTGAGCGTTTCACGGCAATTCGATCACCAAACGCTGACCGACAGCGGGCGATGCCGGCGACGAGGGGGTGCGGGCGGCGTCACCCAGGCGTCACCCGGCCCCCGGTGCGCGATCGGGATCGTCCTGATCAGCACACGTGGAACCCTCCGGCGGTGGCGAACGTGGCATTCCGCCTGGGCCCGTTCGAGGTCGTTCTCGGTCATCGACTCGGCAAGCTGCCCGCCGAATACCGCGTGCGGCCGGATACCTCGGTGCCTCGCTGGTGGACCGGATTTGGCCGGTCGACGGCCGGCCCGACCCGCACGAGGATATCGGAGAGACGCTGCACACTTTGGCGGGAAACCTCAGATCTTCCACGAGATACCGGCCACCATCAGTGCTTCGGTGCAGGATGGCACGAGGACGCCCCGTCACGCGGCTGGTGCAGCCAACTCGCAGCAGAGGCACAGAAGCTGCGTATTCCGTCGTTGAGTCGTCCTGGCAACACCGCTGAGCAATTCCTGTTCCGGACTCAAAGCGGCTCGCAAGACATTTTGTGAGGCTTTCGAATTGTTGACAACGTTCTGTCCTGGTGCCAGTCTGCTGCGAAGGCGCCAAAGGGCTGCGGATCGACGAGGACAGGTCCAGGAACCCGTCCTCGTCGGCCCGATGCCCGATCACGCCTCCGCGGCCTTCATCGTGCTCGCCTTCTTCGTCAACGACACCGCCCATGCCGTCGACGATCTCGACGCCCACGGTGACACGGTGTCCGGATCCGGCTATTCGAGGGTTCGCGTCCAATCAGAAGGGAAGCCGCCACAGTCAAGCCGGGACCGTTCGATCGCATGCTTCACCGACCGCGGGCACATCGTCCCTCACGCAGGAGCACCGACCCGGCACCTGCGTCGATCGCGGGCAACGAACTCCGGGATGACCCGGCCTGCCGGTCGGGTCGTGAGGTGGCCTGCCTCCGTTCGCCCGCGGCCACCGCACGCCGCCTGGGGTGCCACAGCCCGCGCCTTCCCGGGTCGTCACGCATCCAGCGCATCGCGCGAAGGAGGAGTCATGACACGAACCAGCGGACGAGTCGGACGGTGGTTGCGACTGCTGCTCACGGCCGTCGTCACGGCGGCGACCCTGGTGGTCGTCGCTGCCCAACCGGCGCAGGCAGGGCACGACAAGAACCCCGGCGCACTCGGGCCCGGTGGTCAACCGTACGGCCAGTCCTACGGCGAGTGGGGAGCGGCCTGGTGGCAGTGGGCCGGGTCGTTCCCGTCGGGGAAGGATCCGATCACCGAGGGGGACGGTCAGGTCGTGTACGGCGGGGCGCAGAATCAACCCCGGGGACCGGTCTGGTTCCTGGCCGGCAACTTCGGCGGTCCGGTGCACCGGGCCCTGACCGTTCCACGAGGCAAGGCGCTGTTCCTGCCACTGGTGAATTTCGTGTTCTGGGCCCCGGAGGACTGCGAATTCTTGCAGTTGGCACATTGCCGGGCCACCGATCTGAAGCACAAGTTGCGCGAGATCCAGGGCCAGACCGTCGACCTGGTGATGACCGTGGACGGAACAGAGTTCGTGGGCCTGGACAATTACACCGGCCTGTCCAAGCCGTTCCCCTTGACGATCAAGGAAGGTGACCTCTTCAACGGCTTCGGTTACCCGCCGGGGGTTCGCGACCCGGCGATATCCGGAGGCCACTGGATGATGCTCGCCCCGCTGTCGAAGGGCACGCACACCCTGCAGTGGGGTGGTCGCAGCGCCGCACCCGAGTTTGCCGGGTCCCTTCCCCAGGACGTGACCTACACGATCACCGTCAACTGACCCTGAATCGCGCGGCGGCCCGGTGGGCATCCGCTCCGTCCAACCGGGCCGCTCGGCATCCCCGGTAGCGCCGACCCAGGACCGCCGACCGTGTCCGGCGCGCATCCGGATCGATCCAGCCCATCCTGACAGTTCCGATCGCCCCTCACGCACACCCGAGGGCCTTCGCCCGAGCGGCCCTCGGCCTGTAGCCGGTCGGGAACCTCGGCCGCCGATGGTCAGCTGTAGAACGCGTACTTGCCGACGCTGCGCACCACGTTGTAGTAGGCCGAGGCCACTACCAGGCACTGCAGGCGCATGCTCAGCGACATCGTCCGGCAGGTTTCCTCCATGTCCTGCCGGAACTTTCCGTCGATGCCGGCCCGCACGGTCTCGTTGAGCGGGTTCGCTTCCACGACTCCGCCCTTACCGAAATTGGTGTAGCCGAAGTCGTGGCGCCGACAGGCATTCGCGAAGGTCTGGTTCCACTTCGCCAGGTCCTTCAGGTTCGGGGTCGTGCAGCCGTCCGACCCCCAGTCGAACGGCGCCTCACCGGTGGCGGCCAGGAACTCGGTCATGGATGCGGTGTACTGCAGGTAGGTGGCGCGCTCGGCCGGGGTCTGCGCCCAGGCCGTGATCGAGCCGCCGAGCACCAGGGCGATGGTGACCCCGACGACCGACAGGACGCGACGGAAGCTCGATTGACGACGCTGGGTAGCCATGGCAGCCCTCCTTGGCGATGACGATTACTACTGAAGTGTCTGCCTCTGGGCGAAAAGCGCAATTCGATCACTGAACGTCGGATGCAGCCTCCGTGGCAGGGCGGCGGCGCGTTCGGGTCCCAGGCGTTTCGAGCTTGCGGGTCCTGCCCGCCGAGGTCTTGCTTGGCGTCCCGGTAGGTCACTTCGATCGGCCAACGGGTGGCGGCCCGGGTCGGTGGTGACGAGGTAGTCCGTTCTCTATCCCGTCGGGGTCGCGGACGATGACCAACCGAACCGGCCGGTGCTCGGATCATTCGCGGCGGTCCGCTCGCCCGTTGTCCGGCATCGTCCTCATCCCTTACCCTGCTCGTGCCTATCGTGCGGCTTCAGAGTCTCATGACAGGAAAGTGTTCAATCGAACACTCGGAGTGATGACGTAGGCTAGGAACAAATGGCTTGTGCTCTGACACCACAATCACCGCTAGTTGACGTACGGGAATGCGAATGGCGATCGACTACACGCGGCGGATCCCTCGACTAGGCGCCGACCCCGCCACGGGGGACGAGGTTTCGGACCGACCCGACCCCCGGCCAGCTGAATCGGCGGGCCTGTCGACTCCGAACCTCGCCAATTTGACGGATTTCGGACCTGGGCACCATCATCATCCGATGGCAACAGATACGCCGGTGGACGATGCGATCAACGGCCCGCGAACCGACCTCAAAAGTGCGATCGAACAGGCCCCAACCAGCGTACGGCAAGCAATCTCCAACGATTGCCGGGAGGCATTTGACCTGCTTGCGGCGCATCTTCCCCGGGACGAACGGGTTCTGGCGGTCTATCCCGCCTCGGCGCAGTACTTGCGCGGCTCGACGAACTCGATCTTCGTTCTGACTGCCAAGAGGGTTCTCTTCGTTGCACCGGCACCACAGGTCCTGTCGTGGCGGCTCGCGGAACTAACGAAATTCCAAATAGTCAACGGTGGACCGATCCAGATCGCTGCAGGGGGAGACGAGTACATGATGGGTGATGACCTCGCCGATAGCTACTCGGACGCATTTGAAGCGCTCGTGAAGTATTCAGTCGCGGTGGCTCGGCTTCGCGGCGAATGACCTCGGTCGCGTAGTAAGCATTTTCACGCCCATCAACCGAGCAACGAGTGGGTGCGGGCGGGTGATGAGTTCGTCGTAGCCGGCGAACTGTTGTCGTTGTTGGTACAGATGATGGAGGTATCGGTGGTGGTGGCCCATTCCAGGTGGTGGCGCCTTCGACGAGGATGAGGATGATGAACGTGTGCGACCGAGCCTGTTCGACTTCGCCGGCGGTGAGCCCGCGTTCCGGGCGCTGGCCCAGGCGCATCACCGGCGTTGCCTGGCCGACCCCGAGCTGAACCACCCGTTCTCCCATCCGGACCAGCATCCGCAGCACATCGAACGACTGGCCGCCTACTGGGCCCAGGTACTGGGCGGACCGCCGACCTACTCCGACGATTGCGGCTCCGAGACGTCCTTGCTGCGCATGCATTCCGGCAACGGCGACATGGCGGACCTGGGACGTCGCTTCGTCGGGTGCTTTGATCTGGCGATGGAGGATGCGGGCCTGCCCACCGACCCGACATTCCGCGCCACGATGCACGACTACATGGTGTGGGCGGTAGACCGGGTTCTCGCGCACGAGGATCCGGACGGCATACCCGACGGGTTGACCGTGCCTCGGTGGGAATGGGACGGTCCGTCCGGACGGTAGGCGGCTGGACGGTAGGCGGCTCACGCGGCGACCGCCGGTCCGGAAGCCGCGCGACGATTCACCAGTGCCGCGGCGAAACTCTGAAGAAATTCCTGGGCGCCCTCGCCTGGTTGGGTGTCGGGCGGGTGGTGGGCCCGAGCGGGCAGCACGTCCACGCGCCGGGCCCAACGGCCCGGCCTGCGCCCGATCGCGGGTCCGGGGCGATAGCTTGCATGGATGCCAGCGTCGAAGACCCGCTGAAACCCCGGCCGCCGCAAGGGCCCGACGCCACCACGCGGGGGGCGCGGGTCGAACCAGGCGCCGCAGTCGGGGTTGGGCGGCCTGCTGACCTACCTGGACCCGGCCGACCGGGCCTTGCTCGCCCAGTTCCTCACCCCGCGACCCGTCCCGCCGTCGCGCCGCCGACCCCGCCGCGACCACGCGGTCACCTACCGGGTGCACGTGCAGATCAACGGCACCGACCCGCTGGTCTGGCGCCGGATCGAGCTGTCCAGCGACCTGTGCCTTGACGACGTGCACCACGTGCTGCAGCGGGTGATGGGCTGGTCCGACGACCACCTGCACCACTTCGTCAGCGGTGACGACATGTACGGCCCGGACAGCGAGCGCTATCTGATGCCGTACTCCATCGACCAGGGGTCGGTCGGCATCGATGAGCGGACGGTGCGGCTCGACGAGGTGCTGGTCGAGCCCGGCGACCAGCTCTGGTACGAGTACGACTTCGGGGACAGCTGGGCGCACCTCCTCGAGCTGGAAGAGGTCGTTGAACGCGACCCCGATGCGCCGTCCGCCCGCTGCCTGGCCGGCGCCAGGGCCTGCCCGCCGGAGGACTGCGGCGGCATTTGGGGCTACGACAACATCCTGCGGGCGCTGGCGGATCCGCCCGGGCCGGATGAGGACGAACTGCACGAACGGCTCGCAGCCGACTTCGACCCGGCGTCGTTCGACCCGGACCGGGTCAAGGCCGCGTTGACTCGCACCCGGGTCGGGTAGGAGCCGCCGCCGGCGATCGATCCGCCACTCCGACCATCGGGAGGGATCCCGCACCCGAGCGGCGGCGACCCGGAATCACCACCCCCCGGCCCGCGGGGCAATGCGCGCCCGCCATCGAGGCGGTTGGCCCTTCGGGGTTGCAAGGGGGTTGCATATCGGCCGGTCGGTCAGATCGGCGAACGACGTCGGCCAGTTGCACATCGGGCGCTGACCAGGCACTCTCACCCGGCAGCCGGGCGGGTTGCAGCCGGCCGCTCGGTGGACCCCTTGCCAGTGGCCCCGCGCCCGGACCACCATGAGAAGGCGCAGCGCTGCGCACTTCACATTCGTCCCCTGCGGGCGGTTCGGAGCAAGGTGCCGCGGCGATCCTGACCCGAGACGTGAGGACACGCATGACTGACCGTTCGGCGACACCCGCTGTGGCCGGTCCGGTACCCCTCGACCTCCTCGGGCAGATCCTCGGCCCGGGCGCCCACGACCACGAGTTGCGCGCCCGGGCCCGCATCGCGTTCATGGACCCGGACGATCGGGCCCGGGCGCTCCGAGCGGCCTACGAGAAGGTGCTGTCCGGGGACATGGACCCGTCCGTGTCCGACCGGATTCAGAGTTCCTGGGGTCGTGCCCTGGCCGCCGGCGTCAACCCGGACAGCCAGCGACCACCCCGGTTGCATGAGATCCGGGAGATCCACCGGCTCCGGGCCGAACACCGGCTCGCCCCATTCGTCCCTGCCCTGGCCGGCCTGCTCGCCGACGACTCGGTCGTCGGTACCCACATCCTGGTCATCGCTTCGGCGACCGGCGAGCTGCTGTGGCGGGTCGGGTCGCCGGACATCATCCGGCTCGCCGAGAGCCTGGAATTCGTCGAAGGCGCCCGCTGGTCGGAAGATGCGGTCGGGACCAATGCCATCGGCAACGCCGTGGTCGAGGGTCGCGCCAACCAGGTGTTCTCCGCCGAGCATCTGGTCCGCAGTCACCACAATTGGGTGTGCAGCGCCGCTCCGGTGTACGACCCGGAGACCCGTTCCCTGCTCGGCGTGTTGGACGTGTCCGGCCCGTACCGCAACGCCAACCCGGACGCGCTGGCCCTGGTCCGCTGCGGTGCCGCCCTCGTGCACGAGATGCTGCGCGGCGCCCGACGGGAGGCCGACGAACGGGCCCGCGACCAGGTGCGCCGGCAGCACCACGCCACCGACGGCATCGCCCTGCTATCCCCCGGCGGGCGGCCGGTGCTGGGCAGCCTGCCCGCGCTCACCCCCGCCGTGGTCGAGCAGGCCCACCGCACCGGCCGGCTCACCCTGCCCGACGGCTCCGAACTTCCGGCCCAGCCGCACGGCGAGTACCTGCTCGTCGAGTTGCCGTCGACGCCGACCCGGGCCGCCCGGCCCACCCTGGACCTTCGTTTCCTCGGCGCAGGCGAGGCCACCGCCCGGGTCAACGGCCGCGAGGTGGTGCTGTCCCAACGCCGGGCCGAGATCCTGACCCTGCTGGCCATCAATCCCAATGGACTGACCGCGGACCAGTTGGCCAGCGAGATCTACGGTGACGACGGGGTGCGCACCACCGTGCGAGCCGAGATGCACCGGATCCGCGCGATCCTCGACGGCTGCATCCGGTCCAACCCGTACGCGTTCGAATCGGATCTGGTCGTCACCGCGGACTTCCTGCAGGTCATCCGCCTGGTCCGGGCCGGCAACCTGGCGGCCGCGCTGGACGCCCACTCGGGTCCGCTGCTGCCCCGCTCGATCGTGCTGCCGATCGAGCTGCTACGGGACGAACTGAATGAGGCCGTCCGGCACGCCGTGCTGTCCGCCCCGGGTGTGGTGCACCTGCGCCGCTGGGTGGAGTCGGAGGTCGGCGCGATGGACCCGCAGGCGATCCGACTGCTGCTGTCCCGGCTGCCCGCGTCCGACCGCGATCGGGCCTACCTGGCTGCCCGGCTGCGCCGGATCGATCGGGAGTTCGGCGTCGCCACGGCGCCGGGACGCCCCCGGCCGGTGCCCGCGGCCGCCGCGGGCCGTACGACGCCCCCTCGCGGCTGACCCTCGCCGGGGTTGCCGCGGTCGCTGCAACCCCGCTGCCACCCTCGCCGTCCTAGCCTTCCTGCACACACGGTGACCTGGAGCACAGCACCGGTCTCGTGACCCGGCCGATGACGCGGCCGCCAGGTCGATCCCGCCGCAGGAAGGACGCCATGAAGGCAGCGATGTACTACGGGAACAAGGACATCCGGATCGAGGACATCCCCGAGCCGGCCGTCCGCCCCGGCACCGTCAAGGTCAGGATCGAATGGTGCGGCATCTGCGGCACGGATCTGCACGAGTACCTGGACGGGCCGATCTTCGCGCCGCCGGCCGGGTCCCCGCATCCGCTGACCGGAGAGACCGTGCCGGTGTGCCTTGGCCACGAGTTCGCCGGTGTGGTCGCCGATGTCGGTGACGGAGTGACCAACGTGTCGGTCGGTGAGCGGGTGGTCGTCGAGCCGTACATCACCTGCGGCACCTGCGCCCGGTGCAAGGCCGGCATCTACAACGTGTGCGACACTCTCGGGTTCATCGGCCTGTCCGGAGGCGGCGGCGGGTTCTCCGACTACGTGGTCGCCGACGCCCGGCGGACCTTCTCCATCGGTGACCTGCCCACCGATATCGGCGCCCTGGTCGAGCCGCTGGCCGTGGCCTACCACGCGGTCCGGCTGTCCAAGGCCCGCCCGGGCGACAGTGCCACCGTCTACGGCTCCGGCCCGATCGGCCTGGTCACGGTGGCCGCGCTGAAGGCCCAGGGGGTGCAGAACGTGATCGTCGTGGAGCCGGCCGAGGTCCGCAAGGTCAAGGCCACGGCCGCCGGCGCGACCACCGTCCTGGACCCCACCGACACCGACATCGTCAGCGCGATCAAGGATCTCACCGGCGGAGTGGGCACCGACGTATCCTTCGAGTGCGCCGGCTTCAACGGCGCCACCGCCCAGGCGATCAAGGCCACCAAGGGCGGCGGCACCGTCGTCAACGTCGCCATCTGGGGCCACGAGGCCACCGTGTCGATGAACGACCTGGTGTTTAACGAGGTCTCGGTGGTCGGGTCACTGGCCTACTGCGACGACCACGAACCCACCATCAAGCTGCTGCAGGACGGTCTGGTGGACGCCCAGCAATTCATCACCGGCAAGATCGCCGTGGACGACATCGTCGAGGGCGGCTTCCGCGAACTGATCGACCACAAGGCCGAGAACGTCAAGATTCTCGTCCATCCCTGACCGTCCCGACCCCCGCCGGGCGGAACACCTGCGCCGGCGCGGCCGAAGTCGTCGACTCCGGTCCCACGCGTCACATTTCGCGCTGGATGATCCGCGCAATCCACTCCCGAAAGGAACACATTCCTGATGAGCATCGAGGGCAAGGTCGCCCTGATCACCGGCGGCGCCCGCGGCATCGGTCGCGGCATCGCACTGCGACTGGCCGCCGACGGCGCCGACATCGCCATCGTCGACCGCGAGGGCACGACGATGCAGGACGTCGCCGACGAGGTCAGCGCGCTGGGCCGCAAGGCCACCGTCTTCGCCGCCGACGTCACCGACCGCGCGCAGGTCTACGCCGCGATCGAGCACACCGAGGCCGCCCTCGGCGGCTTCGACATCATGGTCAACAACGCCGGAATCGCGCAGGTCAACGCGATCGACGACGTGACCCCGCAGGAGGTGTCGCGCATTCTGGCGGTCAACGTCGAGGGGGTGCTCTGGGGCATCCAGGCCGCCGCCGCCAAGTTCAAGCAGCGCGGTGCCACCACCAGCGGCGACCGAAGAGGAAAGATCAACGGCAAGATTGTCAATGCGGCGTCGATCGCCGGCCACGACGGCTTCGCCATGCTCGGCGTCTACTGCGCCACCAAGTTCGCCGTCCGCGGCCTGACCCAGGCGGCGGCCAAGGAGTACGCGCCGTTCGGGATCACCGTCAACTCCTACTGCCCCGGCGTGGTCGGAACCGACATGTGGGTCGAGATCGACCAGCGCTTCGCCGAACTCACCGGCGCCGAGAAGGGCGCCACGTTCAAGCAGTTCTCCGACACCATCGCGCTGGGCCGGTCGCAGACCGCCGAGGACGTGGCCAACTTCGTGTCCTACCTGGCCGGGCCGGATTCGGACTACATGACCGGTCAGTCGGTCCTCATCGACGGCGGCATGGTCTACCGGTGACCCCGAACTTGTTCGGGGTCGCGAGCGGAGCGAGTAGATGATTCTCGACCGTGGCGACGATCTGCCGGTGGTGCCGGGCAGCGCCATCGGCGTGATCCCCAATCCGATGTCCGGTCGCGACATCCGCCGCATCGTGTCCCAGGCCTCGGTGTTCCCGAACACCGAGAAGGCCAGCATGGTGCTGCGGATCCTGCGCGCGGCCGGCACTCTCGGGGTCGAACGGGTCCTGCTGTCCACCGACACGTTCGGGATTGCCGCCGGCGTGCAGCGGGAGATGACCCGGCTGTGCAACGCCCGCTCCACCGCCCACCTGCGCTGGCCCAAGGTCGAGTTCCTCGAACTGGACCTTCCGACCGGCACCGCGGCCGACACCACCGCCTACGCCCGGATCATGGCCGGCCAGTGCTCCGCCGCCGTCGTGCTGCTCGGGGGCGACGGCACCATGCGGGCCGCGGTGCCGGGACTGGGCGACACCCCCATGCTCGCGTTGTCCACCGGCACCAACAACGCTTTCCCGATCATGCTCGAGGCCACGGTCGCCGGCATGGCCTTGGGCATGATCGCCGTCGGGGCCGCCACCGCGCCCGAGACCCGCTGCAAAATGCTGCATGTCGAAGTACGGCGGGGCAGTGGGCGGGTCGATCACGAGGTTGCCCTGGTCGATGCGTGCGTCAGCAGCACGGTCGACATCGGGTCCAGGGCCCTGTGGACCGGCAGCTCGCTGCGCGAGCTGTACTGCACGTTCGGCGAACCGCACGGCATCGGCCTGTCGTCCATCGTCGGCCGGCTGATGCCGACCCACCGCACCGACAATCATGGTTGCGCCGTGCTGCTCGACGATCCGGCGCATGCCGCGCACACCGTGCTCGCACCACTGGCTCCCGGCCTGCTGCAGCCTGTCGGGGTCAGTCAGGTCGGCGAACTGCTCCCGGACCGACCTCGCCCGATCCGGGAGCGCCGGGGCACCGTCGCCGTCGACGGCGAACGCGAGATCGAGTTCGGTCCGGACGACACGGTCACCGTCACCCTGCGGCACGACGGTCCCCGGGTGATCGACGTGCCAGCCGCCCTGGGCGCTTCCACCGCCCAGCACGCCCTGCTTTCTCGATAGTCCAGCCCCGGCCACCTCCGGGCACAAGAGAGGGAGTCACCATGACCCAGACGCTCAACCGTCCGACGGATGTCGACGACGGCCTGACCCCGGAGCGTTTGCTCCGGGCGTATCGGACGATGAAGTCGATCCGGATGTTCGAGGATCGGGTGCACGACGAGTTCGCCACCGGCGACATCCCCGGATTCGTCCACCTGTACGCCGGCGAGGAGGCTTCGGCCGCCGGCATCTGCGCCCACCTCGACCAGGACCGGGACACCATCGCCTCGACCCACCGCGGGCACGGGCACTGCATCGCCAAGGGCGTCGACATCAAGCCCATGATGGCCGAAATCTTCGGCAAGATCACCGGTTCCTGCCGCGGCAAGGGCGGCTCGATGCACATCGCCGACCTGTCCAAGGGCATGCTCGGCGCCAACGGCATCGTGGGCGGCGGACCACCGCTGATCTGCGGCACCGCACTGGCCGCCAAGATCAAGGGGGACGGCGGCGTGGGCGTCGCGTTCTTCGGCGACGGCGCGTCCAACCAGGGCACCACCGCCGAGGCGATGAACCTGGCGTCGGTGTGGAACCTGCCGGCGATCTTCGTCGCCGAGAACAACGGCTACGCCGAGGCCACCGCGGCCAAGTGGTCGGTCTCCGCGGACAACATCGCCGACCGTGCCGCCGGTTACGGCATGCCTGGCGTGATCGTCGACGGCTTCGACTTCTTCGCCGTCCACGAGGTGGCCGGCGAGGCCATCCGCCGGGCCCGCGAGGGCGGCGGTCCCACGCTCATCGAGGTCAAGCTCACCCGTTACTACGGCCACTTCGAGGGCGACCAACAGACCTACCGGCCCCGTGACGAGATCGGCAACGCGCGCGAGAACCTGGATTGCCTCAAGCGGTTCCGGGCCCGGGTGACCGAGACCGACCGGCTCACCGACGCCCAGCTCGACCAGGTCGACGCCGAGGTTGCCCAGCTGATCGACGAGTCGGTCGCCGAGGCCAAGGCCGCCGCCACCCCCGGCGCCGCCGACCTGCTCACCGACGTGTACGTCAAATACTAACCATTGCTCGCCGCAAGGGCTTGACCGGGCTCCGCCCGGGCCGTTCAACTAACCATTGCTCACCGACACAGCTCGCCGCTGGGGCTTGCCCCGGCTTCGCCGGGACTGGTCATTACCAAGGGCTTGACCGGGCTCCGCCCGGGCCGTTCAACTAACCATTGCTCGCCGCAAGGGCTTGACCGGGCCGTTCCTTGTCGCTCAGCCGAAAACCTAAGGGAGTCAACAATCATGGCAACACGCACGATCAGCTACCGCGAGGCGGTCAACGAGGCCCTCGCGCAGGAGATGGAACGGGACCCGAGCGTCATCGTGATGGGCGAGGACGTGGCGGGCGGGGTGGCCGGTGACGGCGACGACGACGCCTGGGGCGGCGTGCTGGGCGTCACCAAGGGCCTGTACCCGAAGTTCCCGGACCGGGTGCTGGACACCCCGATCACCGAGTCCGGCTTCATCGGCGCGGCCGTTGGCGCGGCCACCCGCGGGCTTCGCCCGGTCGCGGAGCTGATGTTCGTCGACTTCATGGGGGTGTGCCTGGACCAGATCATGAACCAGGCGGCCAAGTTCCGGTACATGTTCGGCGGCAAGGCGGTCACCCCGGTGACGATCCGCGCCATGTACGGGGCCGGGCTGTCCGCCGCCGCGCAGCATTCGCAGGCGCTATACCCGATCTTCACCCACCTGCCCGGCCTGAAGGTGGTCCTGCCATCCAGCCCGTACGAGGTGAAAGGCCTTCTGATCCAATCGATCCGGGACAACGACCCGGTGATCTTCCTGGAGCACAAGGCCATGTACGACGTCACCGGGCCGGTGCCGCAGGAGAGCTACACCATCCCGTTCGGCGAGGCCAACATCGTGCGGGAGGGTGACGACGTCACGATCGTGGCGCTGGGCTGGATGGTCAGCAAGGCGATCGAGGCGGCCGCCGAACTGGAGGCCTCCGGCGTCCAGGCCGAGATCATCGACCCGCGGACCACCAGCCCGCTGGACCTGGACACCATCCTGGAGTCGGTCGAGAAGACCGGCCGGCTGGTCATCGTCGACGAGTCGAGCCCGCGGTGCAACATGGCCACCGACATCAGCGCCCAGGTGTGCTCGGAGGCGTTCGGCGACCTGAGGGCGCCGATCAAGATGGTCAGCCCGCCGCACGTCCCGGTGCCCTTCGCCCGGTCCCTGGAGAACCTGTACATCCCGCAGCCACAGGACATCGTCAACGCCGTCAAGACCGTCACCGACTGGACCGGGTGATCAGCCGATGACGACGACCGAAGACGCCACGACGGAGGCCGGCACGGACCGGATCCAGCGGGTCACCATGCCCAAGTGGGGACTGTCGATGGAGTCGGGCAAGGTCACCGACTGGTTCGTCGCCGAGGGTGACGAATTGACCGAGGGTCAGGACATCTGTGAGATCGACACCGACAAGATCGCCGGCGCCCTGGAATCCAGCTGGGAAGGGACGGTCCGGGCACTGGTCGTGGACACGATGGTGGACGTGCCGGTGGGCGGCATCATCGCCCTGGTCGCCGACGCCGACGTGCCCCAGGAGGAGATCGACGCGGCAGTGGCGCAGGCCCGGGAACAGTTGGCGTCCGGGGACATCGCCGACGACTCGGGACCGAAATTGGGCGCGGTCGAGGTGGGCGGCGCGACCATCGCCTACGCGGTGCTCGAACCCGAGGGCGACGTCACGGGCGCCCCTGTCGTCTTCGTGCACGGCTACGGCGGCGACAAGGACTCCTGGATGTTCGTCCAGGAGCCGATCGCCACCCACAGGGCGACCTACGCCCTCGACCTGCCCGGGCACGGCGCATCGAGCAAGGACGTCGGTGCGGGCACCGTGGAGTCGTTGGCGGCCACCGTGATCGGGTTCCTGGACGCCCTGGACCTGAAGAGCGTGCACCTGGTCGGACACTCGATGGGCGGGGCGGTGGTCACTGCCGTCACCGGCGATCCGGCCGCGGCCGGGCGGGTGGCGTCGCTGACCCTGATCTCCCCCGCCGGGTTCGGCCCGCAGATCAACGCCGGGTACATCCGCGGGTTCGCCGCCGCCCAGACCCGACGGGAGCTGAAGCCGTACCTGCTGCAGCTGTTCGCCGACCAGTCGCTGGTGCAGCGTCAACTGATCGACGACCTGCTCAAGTACAAGCGGCTCGACGGCGTCGACACCGCACTGGCCACGCTCTCTGCGCACCTCGCCGACGGGGTCGACGTCACCGCGGCGCTGGCGTCGTTCGCCGGACCCACCGTGGTGGTGTGGGGTGCGCAGGACCGGATCGTGCCGGCCGCCAACGCCGCGTCGTTGCAGGGACGGGCCACCGTTCACCTGGTCGAGGGCGCAGGGCACATGTCCCACATGGAGAAGCCGCACGAGGTCGTCGCGGCGATCCATGAGGCCGTCGGTTCCGGCTGACTCCGCGGGTCCGGAAAGCCCTCACCACAACGTGTCCCTCCCGGCCGCTGCCTCGCGCTCGGCCGGGAGTGGCCGTCCAGGCTGCGCTCACCCGTCCCGATGACCGAGCATCGCTCGCGAAAGGCAATGCTAATGACGATCGATCCGTTCTGGCTGGCGGCCGCAGCCGCCGGCGGCTTCTTCGGCGCAGCCATCGGCGCGCTCCAGTCCTTCGTGCTCTGCGGGTTCTCCGTGCTGCTGGGTGCCGTCGGGCTGTTCGGCAACGCGGGCGCGGGATTCCTCGGATTCGTGGCCTTCGGCCCGATCCTCGGTCCGCACATCGCGTTTGCCGGCGGCGTGGCCGCAGCCGCGTTCGCCCATCGCCGCGGCCTGCACAGCGGCAAGGACATCGTCACTCCGCTGATCGGTCTGCGCCGTCCACAGGTGCTCCTGGTCGGTGCCGGCTTCGGTGTGCTCGGCTACCTGATCCAGTCGGCGCTCGCGGCGACCGCCTGGCTGGGCACCCACACCGACACCGTCGCCCTCACCGTGGTTGTCAGCGCGATCATCACCAGGTTCGCGTTCGGACGGACCGGACTGATCGGCCGGCCGACCCCGCCGCTCGCCCACGCCGACGCCCCGCCCGTCCCGGCGATCGAGGGCAGGGCAGCCATGGCCCGGTCCGGGGACGACATCCTGGAGGGCGCGGTGGAAGGCGGCCGGCCACCGTCCGGGTCCGCTTCGTGGGTGGCCCGTTTCGCACCCACCGACGATCACCATTGGATCCGCTACCAGGAAAACCTCGGGCCCAACACGGTTCTGGGTCTGTTCGCCGGTGGGCTCAGCGCCGCGGCCGCACTCAGTGTCGCGCAACATTTCCCGACCACCGGGGCGTTGGCCGCCACGGTCGGTTTCGGCATCTCGGCCGCGTCCCTGCTGTTCCTGTGCCTGGGCATGGCGGTGCCGGTCACCCACCACATGACGCTCATCGGCGGGGTGGCGGCCCTGAGTTTCCTGCCGTTGGTGGGCGGCAACCAGGTCGCTGCGATGCTGATCGGGGCGCTGTTCGGGATGGTGGCAGCGTGGGTCGCGGAGGTCTTCTCCCGGTTCTGGCACATCCGCGGGGACACCCACATCGACCCGCCGGCGTCGTCCATCTGGCTGATGACAACCGTTGTGGTGGGTCTGGCCGCCATCCTGTGAGGAGTGCCCGGGCTCAGAACGCGCCGGCGAATCGGCTCGAACTGATGCCGAAAGGGGGTGCGGGTGCTCACCCCGCACCCCCTTTCGGCGTCGGTACCCTTGGCGCGTGGCGGACGCGGCGGATGTGCGCAGGATCGCACTGGCCCTGCCCGGCGTCGTCGAGATCCCCAGCGATGGCTTCGACTTCCGCGTCGACGACCGGGGGTTCGTCTGGTCCTATCCCGAGGGGTTCGGTCGTGGCCGCCGGATCCGCACCGACATCGCCGTCCTGTTCGTCGGTGACGAGGCAGAGAAGCAGGCCCTGCTGCTCGGCGAACCCGATCTCTTCTTCACCACCCCGGCCTACGCGGATCACGCCCTGGTGCTGCTGCGGCTCGACCATGTCGACGCCGTCCGCCTGCGTGAGCTGATCACCGACGCGTGGGACATGCGGCGCTTCCCCGGATAGTCGCCGGCCCAACATCGTCCGGCCGGACCGTCATGGAAGCGCCCCTCGGCAGGACATGGCTGCCGTTCCGTGTCGACCGGTCAATCCGTTGCCCGCGAGCGGTTTCTCACCCCACCCGCGCCGGACGACGGCGACCCGGCACCGATCGGGTCGAGCCGGACCGGTTCCGCCACCGACCCGACCGGAGGTCCGATGCTGCCCCAGAACAGGACCACCCAGAACCGATCACCACGCACCGGTCGCCGGCACCCACCGAGCATCCCGGCAACATCCAGGGCAGCAGCTCGACTCGAGGGTCAGCCCCGACGGCCGGCACCGGTACGTCGTGCTCCCCGCCTCTGGCAATGTCGCCGCCTGGCAGATCCGCGACGACGGCTCGCTGCACAGGATCGGCGAGTTCGGCGGCCTGCCGCAGACCGTGAACGCAGACCAGGCCCCGGTCGACTTCGGCGCCGGCGGCAGCCAGGCCGGCGTCGCGGTCAGCTGATCCGGGTCACCAACCGAAGCCCGCCCTGGGGATCGTCCCCCGGTGCGGGCTCACATTCGTCAGGCCCTGCATACGGTGCCGACGTACTGGGACCGGCCACCGTCGGCGAACGAGAACGTGCCGCTGGCCCTGATCTGTCCGGTGGCCCCGACCAGCTGGCCGGTGCCACCGACGACCGTCTGCAGGTCGACGATCGACCCGTCACCGGCCGCCGCGAACGACCCGGCGTTCTTGATCGCCAGGGTGCCGCGCCACTGCTTGACCTTGCCGGTGATCTTGGAATCCGACGTGAACAGCGACACGGTCGTGGTCGGCGTGTCGGCCGTCGCCAGGATGCTGCTCGCCGCGCCGGTGAATGAGCCCTGGATGTCGCCGCGGTAGGTGCCGGCGAAGCACAGGCCGGCCGCTGACTGACAATCGGGTCCGGTCACTGCATGCTCGACGTAGCTGCCCTTGACCTCGAAGCAGCGCCCGCCGGCCGACGACTGCCCGGCCGTGAGGGTCAAGGCGGCCACCACGGCCGTTCCGGTGGTCAGGACGGTGCGCCAGGCGCGTCTAGCCTTCATCGGAGCCTCCCAGGTTGTTTGTCGCCTATGTTTCTCCTGTGCCGGGACGCCCGCCTGTTGAGTCATCCCAAATCCACCGGGCGTCAGCGAGTCAGCGGGATACACCTCGGGTGGCCGGCAGCGGGCCGGCCACCCTTCGTGGTCTCGGCGGGCGCCCGGGCGTCACGCTCGACGCCGGTCGACGGACTCACCATGGTTATGCCCTGCTCCCGCCGGGAGCCTGTCGAGAGGTCACCGATGGCCGAGTCCGCCGAATCCCCCGCCCGCTACGACGACCTGCGCGCCCTGTTCGTCAACTGCACGCTCAAACGGTCCCCCGACCGCAGCAACACCCAGGGTCTCATCGACGTCAGCACGCACATCCTGGAGACTAACGGCGTCCGGGTCGACCAGATCCGGGCGATCGACCACGACATCGCGATCGGCGTGTGGCCGGACATGACCGAGCACGGCTGGGCCCGGGACGAGTGGCCGGCACTGTACGAACGGGTGATGGCTGCCGACATCCTTGTGCTGGCCGGCCCGATCTGGTTGGGCGACAACAGCTCTGTGATGAAGATGGTGATCGAGCGGCTGTACGCGTGTTCGCACCTGCTCAATGTCGCCGGTCAGTACGCCTACTACGGCCGGGTCGGCGGCTGCCTGATCACCGGCAACGAGGACGGGGTCAAGCACTGCGCGATGAACGTCCTGTACAGCCTGCAGCACCTGGGCTACGTCATCCCGCCGCAGGCCGACGCCGGGTGGATCGGCGAGGCCGGCCCCGGACCGTCCTACCTGGACCCCGGATCCGGTGGCCCCGAGAACGACTTCACCAACCGGAACACCACGTTCATGACCTGGAACCTGATGCACCTGGCCCGCCTGCTCAAGGACGCCGGCGGCATTCCCGCGCACGGCAACCAACGCTCTGCGTGGGACGCCGGCTGCCGCTTCGACTTCGAGAACCCCGAGTACCGCTGACCGCCGAGCTCCGATCACGGTGTGCCGGAAGCCGTGCTGACCAACTCGGCGCGGAAACCCGGCCGGGCGGCCCAGGCTGATCAGTCGAACCTCCCGATGCCTGAAGTGCGCCAAACGCCTACTTCGGAAGAGCGCGCCCTGCCTTTGGTCGGGTGGCCCGGGGGAATTTCACCCCCGGGCTCCCTCGGAACGGAGCGTGAAAGTCTCCCTTCACTCCGCTCTTCTCATCGCAGTCCGGCGAACGTGCGGACCAACGGCCAATGG
>Ga0164241_10000632_pt1 | contig 57921 bp, 45 predicted proteins | sample OricomyardsoilBY_FD_108780 | JGI IMG/M metagenome (GOLD analysis project Ga0164241, IMG submission 108780) | Backyard soil microbial communities from Emeryville, California, USA - Original compost - Back yard soil (BY) | ecosystem: Environmental > Terrestrial > Soil > Unclassified | place: USA... | reverse complement strand
GCGATCGATGTCGATTTCGCCCGGACCGAGGATGTGCAGGCCCGCTGGTATCCGGAGGCCTGCCGACTGGTCAAAGAGCTGACGGGCGCCAGCGAGGTATTCGCCTTCATGGGCATCCTGCGCGGTGGAGAAGAGAATCTCGGCGGCGGCCCCGCGCTCAGTGCGCACGTGGATTTCAACGAGGCAAGCCTGCGCAACTGGGTGCAGCGCCTGGCGCCCGATCGCGCCGCACAGCTGGCGGACAAACGGCTCATGAACGTGAATCTGTGGCGGGGTACGCGTCCGGTGCGCTGCAGTCCGCTCGCCGTGTGCGACGCGCGCAGCATGGAGAAGAGCGACTTCATGCTGGTGCGCTTCGGCGACGCGCCACCACCACCTGGTCCCGTGGCCGGCGGCCTCAACGTGGCCTACAACCCGAAGCATCGTTGGCATTACTACCCGGACATGCAACCGGATGAAGTCATCGCCTTCCGCCTGTTCGACACCGCGAACCGCGACTGGCACATGACGGCGCATACCGCCGTGGTCGATCCGACCGCGGCCCCCGACGCGCCGAAGCGCATGAGTTACGAATTGCGCACGCTGGCCGTTTTTGACTGATCAGAACCGGAGTTTCTTCATGTCGACCCGCATCTTCGCCGCCTTCGTCCACCGGGCCGGTGCTTGGGACCAGTCCCGTCCACCGCAGGAGCAATCGGGATTCCCCGATCACGCCAAGTTCGTGGCCGGGCTGGAAGCTTCAGGATTCATCGCCCAGGCCGGCCTGATGCAGCCCAGCAACGATGTGCTGTTCATTTTCCGGGCGGAGAGTGAAGAGGCCGTGAGACGCCGCATGGCCGACGATCCCTGGCAGAAGGACGGGCACGCAAAGCTCGGCCGCGTCGAGGAAGTCCACTTCCGCATCGGCGCGCCGGGAGGCTGACATGCAGGTATTCGTGTTCGACTGGATGGCCTACGGGCGCAGCGTCGATGAGTTCCGCGTCAACGGCGAAATGCCCAAGCTCGGCCGCACCCACTTCGATCCGCAGGTGGCCGTGGACACCTACCGCAATCACCTGGCCGCCTGGATGGAGATGGAACGGCAGGGATTCGATGGCATTGCCATCAACGAACACCATTCCACGCCTTTCGGACTGAACAATTCGCCCAACCTCATCGCCGCGGCGATCTCGCAGCTCACCACGAAGATGAAGATCCTCATCTACGCCAACCTGCTGCCCTTGCACAACCCGCTGCGGCTGGCCGAAGAGCTGGCGATGCTGGATTGCCTGTCGAACGGCCGGTTGATCGCGGGCGTGGCGCGTGGCGCGCCGCGCGAGTACAAGATCTTCAACGTCCCCATGTCGGAAAGCCGCGGACGCTTCGAAGAGGCTTTCGAGGTGATGCGCAGAGCCTGGGTGGAAGAAAGCTTCTCGTTCGAAGGCCAGTTCTACCACTACAAGGACGTATCGATCTGGCCGCGACCGGTGCAGCAGCCATATCCACCGATCTGGGTGCCGGTCACGGGCTCCAAGGAAACCGTGGAATGGGCGGCGAAGCACGATGTCGCCATCACTCCCGGGGTATTCGCCGGCCCCATGCGCGAAGACAGCATCCGCTATTACGCGCAGTGCCAGAACCAGCACGGCCGCAGCGTGACGCCGCGGCACATCAGCGTGATGGTGGATTGCTACGTCGCCGATTCAAAAGCACAGGCGGTCGAGGAGTACGGCCCCTACCTCATGTACCTCTTCAATACCCTGCTCCCCTACGGACAGGTGTACCAGAAGGACACCAAGGGCTATTACAGCTCGACCGCTTTCGAACACCTGCGCCAGGGAACCAGGGGTACGCTCGCCGAGGACGCCACCATCTTCAACGCCTGGACCATGGAAACGGTGCGCGCGGCGGCGGAGAACATGCCGATCGGCACGGCCGATGAAATCGTCGAACGCATCGTCGCCGAGTGCAACGACGCCGGTGCGGGGTCGGTGCTGCTGATCTGCAATCGCGCGCACCTGCCGCAGGAGATGTTCCTGAATCAGATCCAGCGGATCGGTCGTGAAGTGCTGCCCAGGCTCCAGGCGCATCAAGTGCGTCTGGTCCCTCATGCAGCGCACAAGATTCCGGCGTGACGACCGTTCTCGTGAGACACTTCCGCCAGCAGATAGGCATCGGGCGCGAGCGCTAATATGCTCGCGACCGAAGAGATGAGTTGAGGAGGTTGCTGTCATGCGGACGCTGTCGAGTGCTCTGGTAATCCTGTCGATCGGACTGGGGACTCTGGCCAGTACCCAGGCCACGGCGCACCATTCTTTTGCCGTGTTCTTCGACAATGAGCAGGGAGTAGTCTCCGTGCGCGGCGTGGTCACTGAATTCAGCTTCCGCAATCCGCACGGACTCATCCGGCTGCAGGTGAAAGACAAGTCCGGCCAGATGGTGGAATGGAAAGCCGAAACCAATTCGCCTTCCATCCTGGAACGCCGCGGCTGGAAGAAGGACAGCCTGAAGGCCGGTGACGAGATCATCCTCGAGGGCTGGCAGGCCCGCGACGGATCGCGCTACATGCGCATGCGCAAGGTGACGAAAGCCGATGGCACGCCCATCGGAATCCCCTTCGAATCGATGGAGGTCCGATGAACACGGCATGGCGCAACGCGTGGCGGACCATCTGCCTGGTGACACTGGCGACTGCGGGTACCGGCGTAACGCTGGCCGCGGAGAAGCCGTCCCATCCCGACCTGTCGGGCTTCTGGATGCTGGCATCCGGCGCGCCCATCGAAGATCCGGCGTTGAAGGCGAAGATCTCCCCCAATACGGCGATTCTCAAGGACACCGGCGCGGTCGAATTTCCGCGCATGGAATTCGGCGGACTCAAGCTCACTCCCGCCGCTGAAGCGGCGGCGAAGTCGTGGGACGCCAATGACGACATGACGGTGGCCAATGCCTGCCGGGTGCCGTCCATCGTCTATGCCATGCAGGGTCCGTTTCCCATCGAGATATTCCAGGGCACCGAGATGACCGTGATCCGGCTGGAATACTTCGACATGACGCGCGTCATCTTCACCGACGGCCGCAAGCACCTGCCGGCCAACGCGCCACTGACCAAGACCGGCGACTCCATCGGGCACTGGGAAGGCGACACGCTGGTCGTCGACACCATTCACCTGAAAGAGGCGACCATCACCAACAACGGCCTCTCGCACAGCGACAAGGTGCATGTCACCGAACGCTTCAAGCTTGCGCCCGGCGGGCGCAAGCTGCTGGCGACGCAGGAGTTCGAGGACCCGGAAACGCTGCTGAACAAGGGCGTGCGGTTCATCACCTGGAACCGCGTCGAGGGCGACCATGTGCACGCCTACGACTGCGATCCCTCCTTCGCCGAGAACTACAAGCGCTGACCGGCCGGCCGGCAGCTATTTTCTGCCGGCCGCCGCGGATTCATCTGCCGCGGGAAACGAGAACAGATCCTCTTCCTGCGGCCGTTGCATGCCCTGCTCCCGGTATCGCTCCCAGATCTGCGCCCAGGGCCGACCGAAGATATCCGGCGGCTCGTATTCGAAGCGCGTGCCAGGCGTGACCGGCGTGGGGGTAGCCTTGATCGGATAGATCGTCTGCACGCACTCCATGATGGTCAACGGCGCATGCTCGTTCAACCGGCCCATGCGCTTCCAGGTCTGCACGATGCGCACGGGATCCACCAGCGCCTCGTCGTCGTAGAGCACGGCTTCATGATGGATGCCGGTCAGTTTGCCGGCGCCATCCTTCAGCGGCGTGTAGATCTCGATGCTTTGCAGATGGCTGCTGAACTCCGCGCCGCCATGACTGATCCAGCCCTGGATGTTCGAAGTCCAGGTGATCAGCGCCTCGCCATCCCAGAAACCGATGGATTCGCCGAACCATTGCGGCACGGCGGGCCCGAGCCGGGCAATGGCATCGCTGCGATCGAAGCTGGCGCCAATGTGGATCTGCGTCACCAGCGTCTTCGCCGCGTTGCGCATGTCGAGCACCAGGTCGGGGCTGATCACCAGGTTGATGCGGTTGCCGCCGTACTGCGCGAAGCGCCGCATGAATCCCTCGGGCCAGCAGTACTGGCCGGGCCACTGCGGCGAGTTGTCGCCGGACTCGTGATACATCTGCTGCACGAATCGCTGCTGGTACGTGGGCGTCAGCAGCGAGAGATAGGTCGGTATCTGCAGCACGGCACCGTAGTACCAGGTGGCAGTCTTGGTCTTGTCGCGCTCGTACTGGCCGCTCCAGTCCGGCAATGAAGCCGCATCCGGATGCAGCACCGCGCCATGCTGGCGCGCCTCCGCGAGCAGCGCATCGTAGTGCGCGGCGGCGGTCCGGAAAGCATAGGGACTGACGATGTTCTGCCGGGGATAGTCGCGGTCACAATATCCCCACGCTGCCGTGCGTGGAGGATCATTGCCGATCAGCGGCACCTCATAGGCGCCCCAGATCTGCTCGATGCCCACCGGTGAATTGCAGCGGTAATAGCGCGGATCGGACCACAGCTGTCGATCCTGATAGAAGTCCCGGGTGCTGAAAATATCCTTCGGCAATGGCTGAACGCCCGCCGGGATGGCCCCATCGCGCGCGGCAAAAATCGGTGGGTAGCCCGCAGGCACACCCGCGCCGGCCCACATGCCCTTGCCTTCCGAACCGACGATGGACGGCGCCTGGGGCGGATCGGGTGCGCCCCGTCCCGCACTGGGCGGCGGCGATTGCCGGGCACAACCGGCGAGAACCGCCGTTCCGGCAAGCAGGGACACCGCGATCATCCGGAGCGGGCAGCTGAATCTTTCCATGATCAACAAATCCTATCGCGCGACGCGTCAAGTGGAATACTTTCCCGGGAGCGGAATAAAAAGGGAACGCCATGCCAGCACTCATACGGACCAATCGCTTTGCCATCGCAGTGGCCGTGCTCGCAATGGGCCTGGCGCCGCACTCCGCGCACGCGGCGCAGCTCACGGCAATGGACTATGTCCAGATCCAGCAGCTCGTGAACCGCCTGAACTTCGCGCTGGATTACTGTGGACATGGAGGCCGCGACTTCGCGGCGCTGTTCACCGAGGATGGGCAGTACGTCATCGACGAGGGCGACGCCAGGCCACGTGTGTTCCGCGGACCAGAGCAGCTCGCCTCGCTGGCCGGAGGCCCGGACTGCGCGGCCATCCGAACCCCGCCCCGCGCCTACATCGCACACCTGGCGGAAAGCCTCGTGATCGAACCGGCCGCAACCGGCGCGATCGGAACGTCCTATGCCATCTATCCTGGCCGCAAGGGCAAGTTCTTCCAGGCCGATGTGGCCGGGCAGGTGGGCGTGTATCACGATGAGTACGTGCGCACCGCGAAGGGCTGGCGTCTGAAGCTGCGGCGCCACGAAGTGTCGCCCGAAGGTGTGGCGGTGAAGTAGGCCATCGCGGCTCAGTCCAGTGGCAGCGGTATCGAATCGCCCGCCGCCATCTGCGCGCGCTGCTCGTTGTAGATCTGTCGGCGCGCAAACAACCAGTGGCCGTCCACGCGCCGGAATTCATCCTCCGAATGCCCGTAGGCGCCCACATAGGCCTTGCGATCGGGCGTGTCGTCGTTGAATTCGAACCAGTAAGAGCGGCCGGTGGCGCGATCGCCCGTTACACGCAGGGCCAGGTTGGTGGTGAAGTGGCGCCTGCGCCAGGGCCTTCCCGGCGGCTCCGAGCTGCGGCGATCGGCATCCGCGGCGCGCGCCTTGCGCATTTCCTCGACGATTGCCGTGCGTCCCGTGACCGTTCCGCCGGCCCAGATGAGCACGCCGTCCGTGGTGAACGTATTCCCGTAGCGCTCCGGTTCCTGCCAGTCCAGCGCGAATACATAACGCGCCAGCAGATCTTCGATCTCGGCGCGATCGTCGTGAGACAGGCGCTGATTCAGCAGCCAGAAGCCGCCGCAAGCCAACGCCGCCACGGCGAGTGCCAGGGTCGCCGCCGCAACCGGGCGTGCCATCCGCATGAGTCCCCCTTTTGTCTATCACTGATAGTAAATTACTTTACAAGCGCCGCGACTTGGCTGTTTACTGCCGCGCCAGCAAGTCCGAAGATTGCTTCTTCCTGGGCTAAGTACAACGATGCTCCAACAACAAGGCCGTCTGTGAAAATCTGTATCGTCGGCGCGGGCATCGGTGGATGCGTTGCCGCCCTGAGCCTGGCCCGTTGCGGCCACGACATCGAAGTCTACGAGACCGTTCCGCAGCTCAGTCCGCTCGGAGTGGGCATCAACCTGCTGCCGCATGCGGTCCAGGTGCTGGAACGACTGGGCCTGAGCCGCTTGCTGGAGTCACTCGGCGTGGCGACCCGCGAACTGGTGTATTTCAACAGGCACGGGCAGCGCATCTGGGGCGAGCCCCGTGGCAGGTTTGCCGGCTACCCGGTGCCGCAGATTTCCATCCATCGTGGCGTGCTGCAGATGGAACTGCTCAAGGCGGTGCAGGCCTGCCTCGGCGCGGACCGGGTGCGCACCGGCCACCGCTTTGTTTCGGTGGAAGGCAACGGGCCGGTACGGGCGCGGTTCATGACCACCGATGGCCCCATCACCGTGGATGCGGACATGCTGATCGGCGCGGATGGCATCCATTCCATGCTGCGTCAGCAACGCTATCCGCAGGAAGGCCTGCCGCGTTATGGCGGCCGGATACTGTGGCGCGCCACCAGCCGCGCGCGGCCATTCCTGAGCGGCGCGAGCATGATCATGGCGGGCCACCAGCAGCGCAAGTTCGTGGCCTATCCGATCAGCGCGGTGGCCAGCGATGGCTTGCAGACCATCAACTGGATCGCCGAACTGAGCATGGAGCAGATGCCTGGCCGCGAGGAGTGGAACAAGGAAGTCGACCGCGGTGTGTTCGCCGGGCAGTTCGCGAACTGGCAATTCGAGTGGCTCGACGTACCGCAACTCATCGCCGGCGCAGAGCGTGTGTACGAGTTTCCGCTGGTGGATCGCGACCCCCTGCCCGCCTGGTCCTTTGGCGCGACCACTCTTCTGGGCGATGCCGCGCATCCGATGTACCCGATCGGTTCCAATGGCGCGAGCCAGGCCATACTCGATGTGGATGCCCTGGTGCGAAGCCTGGGCGACAACCACAGGGCCACCATCGCGCTGGCGCGCTACGAGGCGACACGCCTGCCCGCCACCGCCTCCATCGTGCTCGCGAACCGTGGCAACGGACCGGAGCAATGCATGCAGATTGCCGAGGAGCGGGCACCGCAGGGATTCGAGAAGATCGAAGACGTGTTCAGTGCCGGCGAACTGGAAGGCATCGCGGCCCGCTACAAGGCCGTGGCCGGATTCTCCAAGGAAGCGGTCGGCGCGCTGGGAAGACCCCATGAAACCCCCGCCGATGAAATGCGCGCTTCATCCGATGCACATGACAGAGCCGCCTGCGCGGCAGAGCCCGCCGTCGGTCGCTAGCCATCGCAATCACTTCTGCTGAGGAAGCGTCATGAAGAACAGCAAGCAGCGCAAGTTCTGGACCCGGCGGCAAGTGCTGCAGAGTGGCGGCGCGGCAGGACTCGGCGCCGCATTGCTGCCCCCGCTGCACGCCGCTCAGGGGCAACCGGCGCGCCCCAACATCATATGGATCATGGCCGATGATCTCGGCTTCGCCGACCTGTCCTTCACCGGCCAGCGCGCATTCACTACACCGAATATCGATCGCATCGGCCGCGAAGGATTGTTCCTGCGGCAGTCCTATGCCAACTCCGCGGTATGTTCGGCCACCCGAACCGGCCTGATCACAGGCCGCTATCAATACCGCCTGCCAGTGGGGCTGGAAGAGCCCGTCGGCACGGGCAATGAACAGGTCGGACTGGATCCGCAACATCCCACACTGCCCTCGCTGCTGCGCGACCAGGGATACCGCACCTCGCTGGTGGGCAAGTGGCACCTGGGGATGTCCAGCCGTTTTGGACCACTGCACAGCGGCTATCAAAGTTTCTACGGCGTGCCGTTCGGAGCCGCCGATTACTTTCGTCACCGCCCGGCCGACGGCATCGGGCGCGGCGGCCAGCTGTTTGATGGCAGCGAACCTTCCGAGGACCGCGGTTACCTCACCGAGCTGTTCGCCAAACGCGCCGTGCGCGAGGTCGAGGCGCTCAAGGGCGATCGGCGACCCTTGTTCCTCAGTCTGCACTACACGGCACCACACTGGCCGTGGGAGGGGCCGGAGGACGAAGCGATTGCCGCCACGCTGGGCAACAACCTGCAGCATCGCAACGGCGGTAACCTCGAAACCTACAAGCGCATGGTGCTGGCCATGGACCGTGGTGTGGGACAGGTGCTGGCCGCCCTCGAGCGCAGCGGCGGCGCCCGCAACACCATCGTCGTATTCACCAGCGACAATGGCGGCGAGCGCTTCTCGGATACCTGGCCGTTCATCGGACAGAAAGGCGAGCTGCTCGAGGGTGGCATCCGCGTTCCGCTGCTGGTGCGATGGCCGGCGCGCATCCGCCAGGGTCAGCGCAGCGAGCAGGTCAACATCTCGATGGACTGGGTACCCACGCTGCTCGCCGCGGCCGGCACGCAGCCGAATCCGGACTATCCCAGTGACGGCATCAACCTGCTGGATGTGATCACTGGCCAATCGCCGCCGCAGCCGCGACGCCTGTTCTGGCGCTACAAGTCCGCCACGCAGGCGGCAATGCGCGATGGTGACTGGAAATACCTCAAGATCCGCGCGAAGGAGTATCTGTTCAATCTGGCCAGCGACGAACGCGAGCGGGCAGATCATGCCGCCGGCGAGCCGGCCCGCCTGTCGGCGATGAAGGAACAGTGGGCGGCGTGGAACGCCACCATGCTGCCCTATCCGGAAAAAAGCGTGGCCTACGGCAACATCGCGGCCGACAGATACTGATCGGCCGTCAGCCCGACGCCTGAGCGTCGAGGCCCTGCAACCGCTGCAGCAGGCGCTCCAGCGTGCGCATCTCGCCGCTGCTGAACAACCGCTTCATGCGGACTTCGTGCCGCGCGATTCTTTCGCGCACCTGCTGCATGAGACGCTTGCCGGCCGCGGTGGCATGCAATTCGCGCCGCCGGGCATCCACAACCGAGCGCCGGCGCTGCAGCAGACCCCGCGCCTCGAGCCGGTTGACCAGCACCATCATCGTGGCGCGATCCATCGCCAGCGCGCTGCCGATCACCCCTTGGGCGACGCCGGGGTTGCCCTCAACCAGCCACATGACAGCCGTCTGCTTCTGCGTCAGCTTCAGTTCGTCGAGCGTTGCCAGGTAATCACGGTGAACAGCGCCTTGCGCGCGGCGCAAGTGATAACCGAACAGCGAGTCGAGGCCGGCGAAATCGAAGCGGGTCGTGGACTCGGCAACGTACCTGCTGCCGGATTTCCGCCGACGCGGCACGGAAGGTCTTTTTGATCGGGGCATGAGCCGAATCTAGTGGCTTGCCACTGCGCGTTCAACACAATTAGTATGCAGTGCATACAACCTGGCCGGATCGTTCGTGCGGCTCGGACGCTGCACTCCGGCGCAATTCAGCACCAATGGAACAAGGGGACTTGCATGCGAATCGTCAGCAAAGTGGCGCGTAACGGGCTGGGCCCGGCCGTAACGGGCATCGGTGTGTTCGGCCTGCTGTCTGCCGGAGCCGGCGTCTCCCAGATCGCCTCGGGCGCCGAAGCAGGCGGCGATCAGCTTCAGGAAGTCGTCGTCACCGCGCGCAGGCGGGAAGAAAGCCTGCAGGACACGCCCGTTGCGGTGACCGTGCTCACCAACGACATGCTCGAGAAGATGCAGATCAGCGGCACCACCGATCTCGACAAGGTCGCGCCGAACCTGCAGTTCCACAGCTATGGCACGCTGACCGGCAACAATTCGGCCGCGCAGGTGTTCATCCGCGGCATCGGCCAGACCGATGCCACGCCCGCGGTAGATCCCGGCGTAGGTCTGTACATAGACGATGTCTACATGGGCCGTTCGGTCGGTGGCGCGATGGAAATGCGTGACATCGCCACGACGCAGATCCTGCGCGGACCGCAGGGAACGCTGTTCGGCCGCAATACCATCGGTGGCGCCGTGCTGCTCACCACCAACGGTCCGGGCGAAGGCGCCGGCAACACCTTGCGCGCCTCCGTCGGGGACGACAACCTGTTCGATGTATTTGGCGCCTTCGATTTTCCGGAGGGCGAGAAGTGGGCCGCCCGCATCTCCGGTGGATTGCGCACGCGCAGCGGATACGTGAAGCGCGAGGTCGACGGCGTGGACCTGGGGGACGAGAACTCGCAGAACGGGCAGTTCGCACTGCGCTATCGACCGCGCGACAATTTGTCGCTCACCTTGCGCATGGATGTATCCAGGGAAAACGAACACGGCTCGCCGTTCGTCTTCCAGTCGATGAACGAAGCGGCGCTGTTCGTCGGGGTGGGAAGCATCAACGCCGGCTGCCCGAATGTGGTGGACGGACTGCCCCCTCCCACCCTCGTAGGGCCTCTGGCTGATCCGCGTTGTGGCAACGATGCCCAGTACAAGGGGCCGTTCACCAACGGCGGCACAGCCACGGTGTTCAGCGACCTGCGCAACCGCGGGGCATCGCTCGTCGCCAAGTGGGACGTCAACGATACGCTGTCATTCAAGTCGATCACCGCCGACCGCAAGCTGAACTGGTCCGGCGCGCGCGATGCCGACAATACGCCGCTGCTCGTGCTGCACACCAATTACCACAGCCGCAGCAAGCAGTTCAGCCAGGAATTGCAGGCCCTGATCGACGGCGAGCGACTCGACGGCGTGGTGGGCCTGTATTACTTCGACGAAGATTCCTTCGATCGCCTGCTGGTGCCCATTTCCAACCCGGGCACTTCCTACGACACGCAGCGCGTGTCGCTGGGCAGCCGCGCGAAGGCCGCGTTCTCCGAGTGGACCTACAAGATCACCGATCCACTGAGCGTCACCGCCGGCATCCGCTATACGGATGAAACCAAATCGCTGCAAAGCACGATGTTCAACGTATCGCCCGCTACCGCCGCGGAGCCAGCGACCCTTCCCACGGCACTTTGCCCGTTCAATGGCGCGCCGCCCACGCAAACAGGCTGCCTGTTCCTCACCACCAATCCCTACAAGCAGAAGTTCTCCGACACGACGCTCTCCGCCAGCGCACAGTACCGCTGGAACGAGGCCGTGATGACCTACGTCAGCTACTCCGAGGGCTTCAAGAGCGGTGGCTTCAACGAGCGGTACAACGCCGCGCCTCCGGGCAATGCGCCCATCGGTTTCGGTGCCGAAACCGCCACGACCGTGGAATTCGGCATGAAGCTGAATCCGATGCGCGGCCTGCGTATCAACGCGGCACTGTTCACCACGGACTACGATGACATCCAGATGACCTATCGTCTCGGAGTCGTTCCGTTGCTGTTCAATGCCGGCAAGGCCTCGATCAAGGGCGGCGAACTGGAGGTGGCATGGTCGCCGACCAGCCGCCTGCAGCTCGATGCCAGCATGGGATATCTTGACTCGGGGTTCGACCGCATCACGGCGCCCCCGCCATTCGGCAGTGTTTCACCGACGGCGACGGCCAATCTGACAAGCCGTCTGCCGTTCACCCCCGACTGGACCACCCACCTCGGACTGGCGTACTCGATCCCCTTCAGCAATGGCTGGACGCTGACACCACGGGTGGACACGAGCTACACCGGCGCGCAGTTCTTCGATGCGGGCAATTCTGTGGAGGTTGCCCAGCAGGGCGGCGTGACCATCTGGAATGGTTCAGTGGCCCTCGAGTCGCCTGATTCGAAGTGGCGGATCGCGCTGAACGGGCAGAATCTTGGCGACAAGCTCTACCCGGTCGCGGGAACGTCATCGCTGACCACCTCGTCGGGCTACGCCGAAGTGATCTATGCTCGTCCGCGCGCGTTCTCACTGACGGCCTCGTACAAGTTCTGAGACCGCGATGTGACGCGGCGGGCTGGGCCATCCCTCCCCGCCGCGTCACCTTCCCGCAAGCCGGCAACACCGCCCTGTCAATCCCCATCGCTTCACTGCCTGGCGGACTGGCGGCCGGGCATCGGGGCAACGACAATGCCGCCATGCTCAATCGTCCACCGCGCCACCTGTCATCGGGCGTGCGCCTCATCGAACGTGCCATCAGCGCCAAGGGGCCGGTGATCGGCCTTTACCTGTTCATGGCCTACGGACGCCTGCTCAGGTCCATGAATCGCGGCACGCGGTTCGCCGCCATCAATCCCGTAGCCATCGGCGTGCCGGCGCTGCTCACGGCTCATCCGGGTCTGAGTCAGACCGAGCTGGCCGATCTGATGGGCGTGGAGCGGATGACCGCGGGCCTGCAGGTTGAGCAATGCATCAAGGCCGGCCTGGTGACACGGCGACACAGTCCGGTGGATCGCCGCAAATACGCGCTCTATGTCACGGCAAAAGGCCGCGCGAATCTGCGGCGCATCGCGAAACTGATCCCGCTGCATGAGGATTCCCTGTTCGGGCGACTGAGCGCAAGGGAGCGATCGATGCTGTACCGGATCCTGGTGAAGCTCATCGACAGCGCCGACTGAAGGCGCTGACTGCCGCGTCTTCAGCGCTTCGCAAGCCAGCTCAGTATTTCGGCGCTGTGCTGCCCCAGGCGGGGCGGAGGCTCGAGCGCGGCCGGACCGGCCTGCGAGGAGAGGAATCCTGCGCCAAGCACCGCCACACTCTCCGGCTCCGGCAGTCCGGGTATCGTCAGCGGGACCCGCAGGCCACGCTCTTCCAGCGCGGGCAACGACATTGCCTCGCCGATGTCGCGCACCATGCCGCAGGGAATTCCCGCCGCACTCAGCAGCTGCTCCCAGTCCACCGCATCGCGGGTAACGAACACCTCCGCGAGAGCCTGTTGCACTTCGCGCGTGTTCCGGCGCCGCGTATCCGGATCCTTGAAGCGCGGATCGGTCAACCACGACGGCTGCTCCAGCAACCGGGCCAACAACTCGAACTGGTGCTGCTGCACGACGCCCAGCGAAATGCGATGTCCATCGCGCGCCACGAACAGCGAAGAGGTAGGTTGCCCGCTGTAGCCCGTGTTGCCCGTGCGCTCCAGCGCACGCCCCGTGACCAGCCATGGCACCACGGCCGACGCCATGAAGGCGATCGTCGCGTCGAACATGGCCACATCTATATAGTCGCCCTCCCCGCTGCGCTCCCGCCGCAACAGTGCCGCCAGGATGGCGAATGCCGCCGTCTGTCCGGTCAGGGTATCCACCACCGGGAATCCGACACGCGTCGGCGGACCTTCAGGATCCCCACCCAGGCTCATCATCCCGCTGGTGGCCTGCACGATGTTGTCGATCGCCGGCCAGTCACGACGCGGGCCGGATTGCCCATAGCCCGACACCGAACAGTACACAATGCGTGAATTCAGCTTTTGCGCGGCGGCATAGTCCAGTCCCAGGCGCTGCATCACGCCGGGTCGGAAATTCTCCACCAGCACATCGCAGCGCCCGACCAGCGCACGCGCATGCGCCAGGTCCGCGGGCTGCTTCAGGTCAAGCATGATGGACTTCTTGCCCGCATTGACCGCGATGAACGCCGGCGCCATGCCGTCGTAACGCCGGTCCGCGCCATAGTTGCGCATGGCATCGCCACGTCCGGGGGCTTCGATCTTGATGACCTCCGCGCCCAGCAACCGCAGCAGGTGCGTCGCGTAGGGCCCGGCCATGACATGACTGAAATCCGCAATGCGAATGCCCTCGAGCACCTGTCTCATTCCGCCTTCTCCCGACAGGTGATGCTCCCATCCTCCGCCACGCTGGCACGCGCGCGCTGAAAGACCGACACGCCATCGATGCCGTAATCGGACAGTGACTGCGCATTGCGCGCTGCCTCGCGCAGGTATAGCGCATCGAAGCGCTGCTGGTCCGCGGCGCTGATGTCCGTGGCGATGACGCCTGACTTCAGTGCCGTCTTCCACCCCTCATCCAGGGCACGGCGATTCTCTTCGGCCAGGGCCGCTTCCCACACCGGGATGGCGGACTCGAGCACTGCCTGCTGCGCCGCCGACAATGTATTCCAGCGACGGATGCCCATGGCGCGCGCCGGATACGCGCCACGCCAGACTCGCATGCGCAGGTAATGATGCGCGACTTCTGCAAGGTGCAACGACCGGAACGTATCGGTGGGAGCGACGAGGCCGTCGATCACGCCTTTGGCCAGCGCCGAATACACCTCGCCCATGGGCATGTTGACGGGATCGGCCCCCAGGTCACGCATCACGTTGAGCAGTTCGGTGGGTACCCGGATGCGCATGCCTTTCAGATCGGCCAGTGAACGCACCGGCTTGTCGCGCGTGACGATGCCGGGCAGGCTGCCACCCTGCACGGCCAGCACTTTCAGGCCGGCGAGTTCGCGCTCGAACCCGGCGTTGTCGTGGGCCATGCAACGATACAGCTGGACCTGCGATTCGATGGTGGATGCACCGCTGTAGAAACCCGACTGGATGCGGATCAGATGCGCGCCACCCTTTACGTAAATCGGCGTGATCAGTCCGATATCCACCACGCCGTGACGCAGCTCCTCCATGGAGTGCTCCGAGGAGAGCAGCGCGCCGGACCAGCTGGGGCGGATGCGCAGCGAACCACCGGACTGTGTCTCGACATATTTCATCCAGCGCTGATCGGCGCGGCTGAATGGGTGTGTCGGACTGTAGGGCGTGGCATAGACCAGCTCGACCACGCCATCGGTGCGAGGCCGTGCGCAGGCCACGAGCAGCATGGCCATGGCCAGCATCAGCAGCGCGGTCGAGCGCGGCGCGACGCTCATTTCTTTCCCTGGCCGCGCAGGAACTGCGCCACCTGCTCCACCGCGGCTTCACGATTCCACTGTGCCGCGTTGACCATGTCCGCGTCCAGCATCAGCACTGGCACGCCCGCCGCGCGCAGTGCGGCGCTGGTCAGCAGGGTGCCGGATTGCGACAGCCGATTGTCGCGCGGCACCAGCATCACCGCCGCGTCGATGCCGCAGCGTCGCGCCTCGCTCACCATCCATTCGTTCATCCAGGGCGGCAGATGCAGCACCTCGTTCATGGAGCAGATGCGACTGGCCAGCGCCTCCAGCGGACGGCCCTGCAGTTCGCGGATGTACTGCGCTCCGGCGAAGGGCAGGTACATGGACCAGACGAACACCGCGCCGAGCCGCTCTTCCAGCGCCTGATAGAAAGAGGTGTCATGCCACAGGCCGGCGCCAATCCACATCAGCCGCAGCCGCTCCTCGGCCGCGATGCCGATGCCCGCCTCGGCCCGCGCCCGCACCTCGTCGCGGAAGCGGCGCGCATGCGCCACCGCCCAGTCCGATCCGCGGTGCCATTGCGGGATCATGGTGTTGGGCATCTGGTCCACGATGGAGACCGGGCAGGGTCGCGCACTGCCGGCGATATCCGAGGCTTCAGCCAGGTATGTCTCCTGCTCATTGATGCGTTCCATCAATCGCTCGAGCTGGTGTGGATCGAAACGGCGCGTGGTCTTGCGCTCCAGCAATGCGATGAGGTCGCGCATCTCCTGCGTCAGCAACGCGATGCGGTCCCTGCCGTAGACTTCCTCCCAGCGATCGCGCGAGTGCTGATACCACTGCGGCAGCGAGCGAGGCCAGGCCGGGGCCTCCATGGCAAAGAAGTCGGAGCCCAGCACATGGGCCCACTGCGAAAAGACCTGCTGGATGCAATCGCAGGTCAGCCGCGCCACCAGCACGGTCGGCGTGGGTAATCCGCCCCACGGCGCGGTCGATGGATCGTTGGCCAGCGAACAGGCCAGACCCAGGGAGCAGTAGTTGCAGCGGTTCGGTGGAAAGCCCAGCTCATCGAGCACGCCGAAGTAGCGTCCCGACAGGCGCTTGGCCGAAATGTAGGCCGACCACCACTGGTTCGACACCACGGGAATATCCATGGCGTGGAAGATCTCGTGGGGAGTGTCGGCCTGCGCCACCGCAAAGGGCTCGCCCCGTTCCACCACCGACTCGCGCAGCTGCGCACCGAAGGCCTTCTGGAAGGCCGTTGCAGCGGCCGTGCAGGCCAGGTCCTTGCGCCCGCGCACATCATCGCCAGCGTTCATTTCAGCACTCCCGCGGATTCCAGATCGGCATGACGCTGCGCATCCAGTCCCGCCGCCTCGCGGATGATCTGCGCATTGTGTTCGCCGATGGCCGGTGCGCGATACGGCTCGGGCGCATCGAATGAAAAACCTATTGGCGTGCGCACATGACCGAAGGCGCCCAGCTTCGGATGCGGCAGCATCATCAGGGCGCCTCGCGCACGCAAGGATTCGTCGGCTTCGAACAGATCCTGGATGTCCTGCAGTGCTCCGGCGGCGATACCCGCGGACTGCAGCCGCGCAACGAGCTGCCGTTCATCCTGCTCGGAGGTCCACTCGGCGATGTCACGCCCTGCGGCAAGCTGTCGCAGCTTTTCCTGCTGCGCCGTGTCGAACACGCTGATCGCCACCCAGCGATCCTCGCCGCGCGCGGGATACACATCCTGCTGCAGCACCGCCGGATCGGCATTGCCCATGCGTTGCAACGGCGCGCCGCGCTGCGCGGCGACCAGCGCCGCGCGCATCTGCTGCACGCAGATCTCGTACATCGACGCATCGATGTGACAGCCCCTGCCCTGTTCGCGGCGCCGTGCCAGGGCCGCCGCGATGCACGCCGCCAGCACATAAGGCACGATCACATCGCCATAGGGCACGGCCCCGGGCACCACTGGGTCGCGATCGGCCCAGCCCGTCATCCAGGTGCGCCCCGACAGCGCGCCACCCGTGCCATCCACGCCCCACTCGCCGGCCAGCGGCCCGGTCTGTCCGTACACGCTTCCCGATGCCATCACGATGGAAGGATGACGCCCTGACAGTTGCGTGTAGCCCAGCCCCAGCTTGTCCATCGTGCCGGGCGAGAAATTCTCCACCACTGCATCCGCCCAGCCCAGCAGCGGATCGATCACGGCACGCGCCTCGGGCCGCTTCAGATCGATGGCGAGGCTGCGTTTGGAGGTGTTCAGGTGCGCGAACCACGGCTTGTCGTCCAGATCATCGGCACGCGATGCCGCCACCTGCACATCGAGCCGCGACAGGCAGGGCCGCGAGCGTGTCTCCACCTTGATCACATCGGCACCCAGATCGCCCAGCACCTTGGTGGTGATGGAGCCGACCAGCGCCCAGGAGAAATCCAGAATGCGCACGCCGGCCAATGGACCCCGACGTGAGGGATTGGCGCGCGCACGTGGCGGTGCAGGTTCCTCTGGTCCATCGACCAGCCGCGCGAAACGCGCCGGCTCACGCAGGCCATCCCGTTCCATCCAGAACCCGCGCGCGACCAGATGCGTGTCGTTCAGCACGTCTTGCGGCGATTCGACCACGCAGGCATTGATGCCGCGACGCCGGCCTTCAACGCGGATCTGCTCGCCAGTGCGCGAGCGGAAGAATGCCGCCATGGCCGTTTCCCAACTGGCGCGCGTGACCGGGTCGAGTGTGGAACGGTTGTAGCGCAGCCAGTCCACGCCGCGCAGCGGATTGTCCAGGCCGGCTTCATCCATCCAGTCCGATAGCGCCTGATTGGCGGGCGCGCCAAAGCGACCCGTCATCAAGGTATGGAAACACCAGCCATCGGCCAGCGGCCAGATGCAGCGCACAGTGGCGCGGCCGTAATTCAGCGCGCCGCCTACCCGGTGCAGCTTGCGGCGGTCGAACTGCCACACCAGCACGCCATTCACATTGCGGCTGAAGGCCACTTCCTGGATGGAGACATCCACGTGCTGGCCGCGACCATGCACGCCACGCGCATAGTGTGCCGCCATGGCGCCGGCGGCTGCCGCCATCTCCGCGTGAAACGTGCAGGCGTCCAGCGCCTCTTTCACCGGCGCGCGGTCCGGTTCACCGGTGAGCCGCAGCGCGCCGCCCATGGCCGAGGCAACCAGTTCTCCGCCCAGCCAGCGCGAGCGCGCATTGCCGCTGCCGAAGGCACTGACCGAGACATGCACCAGCGCCGGATTCCACTTCTCGAGCAGCTCACGGGTGATGCCGCGATCCGCCAGGCGTTCCAGTCCCCAGGGATCGATGAGGAAATCCACCGCCGCGACACTGGCTTCATCCACGTCACTCGAAAGCACCTGTGCTCCCAGCGAGGCCAGCAAGCGGCACAGCGAACGATCGGCCATGTCTCCCAGCGCCAGCACACGTCTTCCGGAAAGCGGACTCATGACACCATCCCACGACAAAATTCAGCAATGCGATCCAGCGCCCCGTCATCGGCGCGCCAGCTCGCCGCCGGCAGCACCAGCACCGGCAACCCCGCTGCATCCAGCGCGGCGCGCATCGCGGGCACATGCCATGCCAGGGCTTCATCCTCGCGCGTCAGCCACAGGATGACAGCGATGGCGCGCGCATCGCGCGCACGCCGCACGATCCATTCGGCACGATCCAGGAAGGCACGCGGGCCGCTGGCGCAACCGATGAGCTGGCGGATGATGTGCCGCGCCGCCGATGGTTCGGATTGCGTCAGTGGCATTCCCAGGCGCCCCAGCGCGTGCACATGGGTTTCATCGATGATGCTGGCACCGGCCTGCTCCGCGGCCGCGTGCAGCTTGTCATCCGGAGGCGTGCTGCCCGCCAGCAGCAGGCGGCGTGCCGCAACAACAACCGGCGGCGTCACTTCACCGATCCACGATGTCGGGTCGCTCCACAACGCCGCGCGCGCCATGCGCTCGAAAAAGACGCCACTTTCCCGTCGCTGCTGCAGACCGCGCAGCGCGAGTCGCAAGGCGTCGGCCCGCACAATCCCCTGGCGCAGCGCCTGCTCGTCGATATCCAGGGCATGCGCCAGCGACTCGATGGCGGCGATCGAATGCGCAAGGCTCGCCGCGCGCGGAATCAAGGCCAGATCCAGGATCAGCGCCCGCGGACCGCGCAGCAGTTTTCTCTGCTGCAGTTCACGCACGTAATAAAAGAGTCGCTGGCTGGCATCGTCCGAGCGCGAGAACACCACGGCATGCAGCGCGTCGAACGCACCGGCATGCCACTGCTCGAGAATCGATCGCGACCAGCCGGGGAATCCCGACTCCAGCCACTGATCCGCCCAGGCAGTGGGGGCATCCACCATCCACGGCAGATGCCCGAAGGGCCGGCCACTGGCCAGCAGCATGTCGATGGGGATGTCCGGCCCCACGAATCCCAGGCTATCCGCCAGCAAGCCACGCTGGGGAATCGACAGCCAATGCGCGACGGGATCTGTTGGCGTATTCATTTTCCCATCCATTGAAGCAGGCCCATCGCAATGACTGGAAACACCACCAGCAGCACCAGGTGCATCAGATCGGCCACCAGGAATGGCAGCACGCCCTTGAACACGCGTGACAAGGGCACGTCCGGCGCCACGCCCTGGATGACATACAGGTTCATGCCGATGGGAGGGTGAACGAATCCGATCTCCATCGCGCGCACCAGGAAGATGCCGAACCAGATGGGCGACAGGCCCAGGTCCGCCACAACCGGCAACAGGATGGGAGTGGTCAGCAACATCAGCGCCAGACCATCCAGGACCGAGCCCACCAGCAACAGGAACAGCGCCACCAGCAACATGGTGCCCACGGGCCCCAGCCCCAGGCCCGCGATGCCCTGGCTGATCGACTCCGTCACTCCGGTCACGCTGATGAACGCCGCGAACACCAGCGCCCCGATGATCACCAGATAGATGAGTCCGCTGGTCTTGAGGGTTTCGGCCAGGGCCCGATGCAGCGTGGCGAGCGTCAACCGCCGGCGGAACAGGCAGATCAGGAATGCGCCAGCGGCGCCGACCGCCGCGCCCTCCGAAGGCGTGACCCAGCCCAACACGATACCGCCGGTCACCACCAGCACCAGAAGGCCGATGTCCAGCATGCGGCGCAATGCCGCCATCCGCTCCGGCCAACTCGCGCGTGGCAGGCTGGGTGCAATGCCGGGCTTCCAGACCACCAGCAGCGCGATCACCAGCAGATAACTGAGCATCTGCGTGATTCCCGGCACCAGCGCAGCCGCGAACAGCGAGCCGATGGACTGCTCGGCCACGATGCCATAGACGATCAGCGCGCCCGACGGGGGAATCATCTGCCCCAGTGTTCCTCCGGCCGCCACGGAACCCGTGGCCAGTGCGTCGGAGTAGCCACGGCTGCGCATCTCGGGCACCGCGACGAGGCCGATGGTCGCGGTCGTGGCGAGACTCGATCCATTGATCGCGCCAAATCCCGCGCAACCTGCCACCGAGGCGTAGGCCAGTCCGCCGCGGCGATGGCCCAGGAAGCGAGCCGCCACATTGAAGAAGTCACGGCTCGCATCCGCGGCAAAGCACAGGTGCGCCATCAGGATGAACAGCGGCAGCGTGCCCAGCTCGTAGCGGGTCATGGTCTCGAACATGAGCACGGCTGATTTGATCAACGCGGGTTCGAGCCCGAGCGTGAGCGTGAGCCCTACCAGTCCCACCAGGCCGAGCGCGACACCGATTGGCGTGCCCGCCAGCAGCAACAGCAGCAGACTCAGTACACCCAGCGATCCGGTGGCGGTGCCGCTCACGTCCGCGCCTTCTTCTTCAGGCGCAACGCCGCGTGTCCCAACAGCATCAGCAGCGTGAACACGACGGCCAGCCGCAATGGGCGATAAGGCAGGTGCAACAACTCACTGTGCTCCTGGCCGTTCCACAGATCGGCCGCAATCCATGCCGAGCCGCCCAGAAGACCCAGATAGAGCGTCAGCGCACAGACGGCATGCAGCCGCGTCAACCAGGACTGCCAGCTGCCAGGCAGCCGGTCCAGCAACAGGTGCACGCGTGCGTGCGAGTGTTCCAGCGCCGCGAGCAACAAGGCGCCGGCGGACCCGAACAGCACCGCGGCCTGCACGATCTCTATCGCACCCAGCAATGGCAGGTGCAACTGCCGGCCCAGCATCGCGCTGGTGTCCACCACCATCGCCACCAGCAGTGCGCCGCCCGCCACCCACACCAGCAGGTCACGCAGGCGCTTCATGTGCACATCCATAGCCACTGGCTCTCGCGTCGCCATTGCAACGCAGGCAGGCCGGCCATCCGGCCGATGCGATCGAAATAGGCGATGACATCGGCCGCGCGCGCATCGGCCACGCACACCGGTCGACCCGGTGGCTCGACATGCACGGGAATCACGCCCATGCGCAGCCGGCCATCGGCCTCCAGACGCACGACGCCCAGGGCGGCGTGCACGGCTTCGGGATGGAATGGCGCCAGTTCGTAGCGCGGATCCGGCTCGAAGCCAAACAGTTCGCGCCGCTTGCTGGCCCACGCGGCGCGTGCCGGATGATCCTGCGCCGGACTCAATGCACGGGTGACCACGCAGCCATTGCCCAATCCATGGAACAGGGCGCGCCCTTTGCGATGCTCCAGCCCGCGCAGGATGTGCGCATGATGCCCGACCACGATATCGGCGCCGGCATCCAGCGCGGCCTCGGCCAGCGGCCGTTCATAAGGAGCGAGCACCGCCGGTGTATGCACGATGCCCTTGTGAAGCGCAACGATGACCAGATCGGCCTCGCGCGCGGCGGCGATATCCTCGCGCAGCCGTGTCAGCGCTTCTGCCGTGGGTGCCACCAGGGATGTATTGGGCGTAACCGGCCGCTCGTCCGCAGCCTGCATCCGCAGGTAGTTGCAGCCCGCGCGCTGCGCATCCGCCCATGCGGCCTCGGGCCCGACGCAGTTGTAGCTCAGCAGGCTGATCCGCCGGCCCCGCCGCTCGAGATTCGCGGCACGGCCCGCGGCTTGCAGGTTCGCGCCCGCTCCGGCATGGGCGATGCCCAGCCTGTCGAGCGTGTCGATCGTGTCGGCGATGCCTTCAGCACCGCAGTCCGCGATGTGATTGCCAGCCAATGACACCGCACCGATGCCGGCGCGCGCCAGCGCATCGAGGTTCACGGGATCGGCACCCGGCGCCGGGACATCTGCCTGCAACTCCGAACCGCGTCGCGTATGCGGCACTTCCAGATGTCCAATGGCAAGGTCCGCCGAACGCAGCGCCGGCGCGATACCCGATAACCAGTGGTCGGCATCCTCCACGTCGAGCACGATGTCGCCGGTGAGCAGCAGGCTCAGTGAATCCGGCGATTGCGCGATGGCATGCCTTTGCTCGATCATTTCGCCCGCCATGCCCCGCACCTCAGCACGCTCCACCCCACGCACCCGCCCCGTCACACCCCGCAAACCGGCTTTGAAACCTGCAGCGCGGGGTGCCGCTGGCACGACTCAGATAGTGGACTGGGTACGCGAACGCATCCGTCATGGCGGGCTCGTCCCGGGTCAGCGCCTGGTCGAAGCGGATATCGTCGCCGCCACCGGCGCCAGCCGCGGCAAGGTGCGCGAGGCGCTGCGACGGCTGGAGGCCGAGGGCCTGCTCACCATCGAGGAATTCCGCGGCGCTTCGGTGAAGAAGCTGGGGCGGGACGAAGTACGGCAGATTTACGAGGCGCGCATGGCGCTCGAGGGACTGGCCGCTCGTGAATGCGCGGTGCGGGCGGACGCGGCGCTTCGTGCGCGACTGGACGCGATACAGCAGGAACTCAATGACGGCGAACACGCGGGCAATCATGACCGTTTCGCGCGTCTGAACCAAACCTGGCATGGACTGATCATCGCCGGATCGGGCAATGAATACATCGCCCAGTTCCTGAAGCGCCTGACCGTGCCCATCTATCGGCTGCTGTTCGCCAGCTTCTACACCGCGCAGCGCATCGCCTCGGCCAACGCCGACCATCGGCTGATCACGGCCGCCATTGTCGAAGGCCGGGCTGACGCCGCCGAACAGGCCATGCGCGCGCACATCCGCAATGGACTCGATGCCCTGATCGAGCTCAATACCCATTTCGACACCTGAGGCAGGACGGCGACTCGCGCGGCCCGCGCCTCACCACTTCTTGCGCAGGCTGATCGCAAACAGGCGGCCGATCGGATTGGTGGTCGTGGCATCGTATCCGCCACTGCCATTGCCGCTGGGCGCGAGGTTCACATAGGGCGGAGCCTCGCTGAAGGCATTGCGGATTTCGATGCCCACATCCAGGTTCTGCGTCAGCGCACCACCACCCAGGTCGCCCAGGTCGCGGTTGAGCGTCAGATCCACCGGCGTGTAGGGACCGACCGATTCCACCGGCGTCACGGCATTGTTCTGGTATCCCTGCACGCGGTTCACCACCGCCGAGGCGCGCCATGGACCGAAGCTCCAGTTCACCGCGCCACGCAGTTTCAGCCGCAGCGGATTGAAGATCGTGTTCAGCCGATCCGCCGGCGCCGCGGTGGAGGTGATGGCCACATCGAAGGCCGTCATGTAGGTGCCGCTCAGCGAGAATCCGAAAGTACCGTGGCTTGCCGTGCGCAGCCGGTAGCCGGAAGTGAGGTCCAGCCCCTTCATCTTCGACACGCTGAGATTCTGGCTGCGGCCGTCGACGAACAGCGTGACATTCGCGGCGCTGCCGCCGGGCAGCGCACCGACCACGCCAACGCCCTGGCTGATCAATTGCTGCACGCGGGTGGCGGCGGCCGTGCCGCGCAGGATGATGCCCGTATTCGCGAAATCCGCTTCGCGCGCGAGGATGGCGAGGTTCGACAGGTAGCTGTCCACCTGGCCGCGATATTCGATATCGAAATACGTCAGGCTGGTTTTCAGGTCTTCGGTGATGTCCCAGTCGAAACCCGTGGACCAGGTGGTGGCGGTCTCCGGCGCGAGATCCGTATTCTCACCCGAGAGCGCGACACCGGTGATCGCCGCGCCGCCGGCCGGGTTCTGGTAGCTCTGCACGTACAGATTGTTGCTGTTGCCGTAGATCTGCGAGATCAGCGGCGCGCGGAACGAGGTGCCGTAACTGGCCCGCACCGCGAGGGTTTCCGTCGGCCGCCAGGTGACGCCGAACTTTTCGTTGGTGGTGTCGCCCACATCGCTGTAATCGTCGTAGCGCAACGCCGCGTCCAGTGTCAGGCGATGAATGCCTGGCCGCGCGTTGTCGGCACCGACGAGGGGAATCTGCAGTTCGGCGTAGCCTGAGTCCACCGTGCGTCCGAAGTAGCGCCACGACAGTGGCGCCGTCGGACCCCCGCGCGCCGAACCCAGCGCGACATCGTTGTCCTGACGCTCATAGCCGGCGGCCAGCGCCACGTCTCCACCCGGCAGCTTGAACAGCGCGCCGTTCACACGCAATTCGTAGCCCTTGAAATCGCTGTTCGTGGGCGCGAGGAAGATCTGGTCGGAGATCGCAGCGCGCACGGCCGGCGAGGTGCGGTGTAATCCATAGGGATCGAACGCCGTGTCTGGATCGGCGCTTGCCAGCGCGGCATTCAGCGCGGCGTTGTTGGTGCCCCGATAACTGACCGAGCTGTCGCGCGTCTTGCCGTAGGCGAACAGCGCTTCCACCTGCCAGTCGCGCGGCAGCTTGAAGCGCAATCCTGGTGTGAACTGCCAGTTCTTCGCCTGACCCCAGGTATCGTTGCTCGGCAGATCGCCAGTGAAGTTGTAGTCAAGGGAGTACGAGGTGCCGGCGAACCCCGCCGGCCGCACGAACCACGCATTGGTCTGCGGGACTGTCAGGCGCGCGCTGGTATAGGCCGAGCGACGGTAGAAACTGCGATCGCTGTAGTAGCCATCGGCGAACAGCACGAGCCAGGGCGCGAGGTTCTGCGAGGCCGTCATCGCCACCGAATCATACTTTTGCTCGGGGAACAGGTCCTGTCCCGTCAACTCATCGCAGCGGTTGGCGGTCCCGGCGGCCAGGCTGCCCGCGTTGGCGGTGGTAAGGCCTGCTGCCGGAATGGCGTAGGTGGTCGTGCCGATCACCAGCGTGCCGGGGCTGCAGCGCGTGGTGCGATAGTCACGGCCGCCCGAAGCAGTCTGGTCGCCGCGGAAGAAGCCGCGGTCATCGCCCGAAAGGTTGTCGCGATCCACATGCTCATACGCCAGCATCGCCTGACCGCCGTTCCACACCTTGCCGAATGCCGCACCGACCACGGACTCGGAGAAGCTGCCCTGCTCCGCGAACCCCGCGCGGCCGAACACTTCCACGCCGTCCAGATCGCGACGCGGAATCAGGTTGACCACACCGGCGACCGCGTCCGAACCGTAGATGGCCGAGGCGCCATCGGCGACCACCTCGACACGCCCCAGCGCCAGGGTGGGCAGGATGGACGGATCGGTGCTGCGCGAGTTGTTGGTGACGCGATGTCCGTCGACCATGATCAGCGTTGCGTACGGGCCCACGCCGCGCAGATTCACCGTATTACCGTAAACGATGTTGCCGGCGCCGCCGGACTGGCCGCGCGAGTTTTCGCTGACGCCCAGATCGAAGTTCTGTGGAAGATCCTTGATGATCCGGTCAACCGTGACCTGGCCGGCATCGACCAGCGCATCGCGATCCAGCGTGATCACCGCCGAGCCCACTGGCTGGGCGCCGCGCACGCGGCTGCCGGTGACCACGACTTCGCTGATGTCGCTGTCGGCCTGTTCCGCGGCGAGCAGCGGCAGCGCGCAGACCATCATCAGACCCGCGCCCGCAACCGCACGACGCACCGCAAGCGAGACAGAATTTCCGCGCATGACACCAACCCCCGAAGGCGCGGCTTGTATCGTGCCGCCCTTAATTGTTGACAAAATTGTCAACAATAATTTACCGGCCCTTGGCGCCGCGTGCAAGCGCTTGCGCGGCCAGCGCGCCGCCCTGCAGCGGCAACTGCACCCAGGAGCCGTCGGTCCCTCCCGTCCGCACCGCGATGGAGGGCGGCGGATCGAGCTTCAGCTGGGCCAGATTGCGCTGCCGTGGATCGGCGCCTGTAACCACCAGCCGCAGGCGCGCGCCGGCAGGCACCGTCCGCGAGACGGCCGTCAACGCCAGCTCCACGTCAACGGCCCTGCCCGGTGACAGCGGCGCGAAGTCCGCCGTGAGGCCCGTCATCCACGGCAGTCCCAGCGTGTCGTAGGGTGCCTGCCCCGTCTTGCGCATGGCCGCCGCCTGGCGGCCAAAGGCCAGCACCTGCGCCTTGCCATCGGGCATCACCTGCTCCAGATAGGCGAACAGCAACGGTTCCGGCCGGTCGGAAGAAACGCGCAGGTGCACCACCGGAAATCCCACCAGGCGCCGCGGGGCGTCCAGCGGCGGCGTCGCGAAACTCAGCCCATTGCCGTGCTGCGAGGTAACCCAGAAAGCGAAGTACTCTGCCGAACCCACGTCGTAGTTCACGCGAAACTGCGGCTGCGCCTTGCGCGCGGGCGTGGGCTGCAGCGTCAGGTTTCCCGCGCCCCCGGCGGCCTGCGGTGCAAGGTACAGCTTCTGCGTCGCCGCGCTCACACCAGGCCAGCGCGCATCCTCGTGCCAGCTGCCGCGACCATCGCCCTCATCCAGCCACCAGGTCACGCGCGCCGCTGCGGTAGCGGGCTGTAATCCCTTCAGCGTGCCGTCGAAGTATGTCTTCACGGCCGCCGGAAAATCGAAACCCGGCGGCGGTACACAGTGCGTGCCTGGTCCCAGCAGCAGACGGCTGTGCAGGTTCTCCGCTGCCAGAATCACCTGGGCAGTGGGTTCGTCTTCGAAGTTTCCCCAGTAGTAGGTGGCGATGCCCGAACGGCGCAATGTGTCGAGGTAGGTATACGGACCGGCCTCTTCCCAGAAGCGATTGCCCGTGAGCGTGGAGATGCTGTCGCGGAACTGCATGCCGTACCACAGCGCCGCCATCGGCGTGTTACCAGCATGCTGGGCCACCGCCATGTTGCGCAGCGCGCCGTCGCGGTCGGCGTCCAGGGGCACGCTGGCCATGTCGTCGCTGAGCGGCTCGTCCGGACGCGTATTGAATTGCGCGGTGATGCCGCCATTGCGCACGAAGGAATATTTGTCGAGATCCGTGGCGCCGCTGAAGATCGCGCGCAGCGCGGGTGGCGCGGTGGAAGCCACGTGCACCGTGGTGCCACCCAGGTACGAGCAACCGTACATGCCAACCTTGCCGTCGGACCAGGGCTGCGCGGCCAGCCATTGCACCAGGTCGTAGCCATCGTAAGCCTCGGTGCGGTCCTGAAATCCCCGACGCGCGCCGAACGATGCGCCCTTGCCGCGGATGTCCGCCACCGCAACCACGTAGCCCGCGTCGAACAGCGTGCGCGCGACACTGCCCGACAGCTGGCCCAGTTCCACCAGCTTGCCATTCGCGTCGTAATAGCGGGCGCGATAGGGCGTGAACGAGAAGATCACCGGCAGACGTGCTGCCACCGGCACGCCATCACGCGCCGGGCGATACACGTTCATCGCCAGCAGCGTGCCATCGCGCACCGGCACATACAGGGACTGGCGGAACGGACCGCTGGGCGCAGGCAGATGTTTCTGCGTCACGGTCCAGCGGCGGTCGATGCACAGCCTGCAGGCGGGGCCTGCGAAATCCCAGCTCGCATCCGCATCGCCCTTGAGGTTCCAGTCCAGCCAGCGCGCGGCCACGCGTGCCCAGTCCCCGCCATCGCGCCCGGTCCAGAAAGTGCCGCCATGACCCACCGGCAGCTCGCCGAAGAATACCGGCACCTGTTCGATGCGGGCGACATCGTCACTGGCATTGGGATGCGCGATGTCCGATGGACCGCCGGCCAGGTACAGCATCGGCGCATGCAGGCGCGAGAGCTGCGACTTGTCGATGGCCACGCCACTGCGCGCGCCGTCGCGGCGCACATAGATGCCGCTGTTGAGCACCAACGTGGTCTTGATGCGCGGATCGCTCGACACGGCAAGTGCCTGCAGGCCGCCACAGCTGTGCCCGCCCACGGCGATGCGGCTCACGTCGATGTGCCCGCTCAGTGCACCGCCCTGCCGCGCATTTTCACGCGTGGCCCAGTCGATGGCCTCGAGCATCTGCGAGACCTGTGTTTCATCAGGCGTATTGCGCGGCGGCGCATCGGCTGTGCCAGGCGCCGTGCCCACCAGTGGCGGCGCGACCGCAGGCGCGGCCGCCGCTTCGAAAGCACGTTCTTCGCGCGGCTTGCCCAGCGCGATGACGATGTAACCCTGCGACGCAATCTGGCGGAGGAAGGCGCCGTGCTGAAGTCCGTTGTCGCGGCACGCGCCATTGCCCCAGACGAGCAGTGGCAGTGGATCCCTGGGCATCGTCACCGGGTGAAACAGCGTGTGACCGGGAAGGGAGTCCACCGATTCCGCGATGGCAGGCAGCGGTCCGGTCCCCGATGGCGGTCCGAAAACCGCGGCAAATGCCGGTGCCGGCAACAGCATGAAGGCGGCGCGCCATGCGTGCGCCATCCGCAGCGACGAAGACCTGCGATTCATGGAAAACCCCACTCTTTAGCTCATTGGCGAGTATTACGGCTCAACCGCAGCGTTTTTTGCAAGCGCTTGCATCGTGCGGCCGCCCGGGCGCAGAGTGCACGCGCTGACGATCAGCGTCGACCAACAACAATTGCTTCGCGAGGGATCTCATGAAGGCAGCGACCAAGAGCATGCGCCTGGCGCAGGGACTGAGCCTCACCGGCATCGTAATGGCTGTGGCGGCTGCCGCGGCTGAGCCTGCCGCCAATGCACGCGCCGATGACGATACGCTGGCCGAAGTGGTGGTCACCGGCAGTCGTATTCGCGGCGTCGCGCCGGTTGGGTCGCCGGTGATCGCACTGGATCGCAGCGCCATCGAGGAATCCGGCGCGACCACGACCAGCGAACTGATCCGCGACCTGCCGCTGGTGGTGGGATTGGGCGCCTCCGAAACAGCCTCTTCCGCGCAGAATGGCGCCGCCAATGTCACGCGTGGCGTGTCCATCAATCTGCGTGGCATCGGTTCGAATGCCACGCTGGTGCTCTTCGATGGCCGGCGCATGCCGCCCGCCGGCACGCAAGGTCAGATCACCGACATCTCCGTGCTGCCCTCCATCGCGCTGGAACGCGTGGAGCTGGTCGCCGACGGCGGCTCGGCCATCTATGGTTCTGATGCCGTGACCGGCGTGCTCAACCTGATTCCGCGGCGCGACTTCACCGGCGCGGAATCCGCGCTGCGCTTTGGCGCCGCGCACCAGTACACCGACTGGTCCATCAGCCAGCTGTTCGGCACGAACTGGGGCAGCGGGCACGGCATGATCGCCATCGAGCGCAATGAGCACTCGGCGCTGCGCGGCTTCAACCGCGAATTCTTCACCTCGGATCTGCGCGCGCAGGGCGGATCGGACTTGCGCTCGCAGCAGTGCGCGCCCGGTACCATCCTCGTCGGCACCACGCCCTATGCCATTCCCCAAGGCACCACCGGCACCGGGCTCACGGCCGCACAGTTCACCGCGAACACGCGCAATCTCTGCGACAACCTGGTTCGTGGCGACATCATCCCGCGCCTGCAGCGCACCAGCCTGATGGCCTCGGCCGAACAGGAGCTGGGCGCAGGCCTCACCGCTTTTGCGGAAGGATTCTATTCGCGCCGCTCATTCTCCATTCACTCCTCGGGCGTCACAGCCAATCTCACCGTACCCAACACCAACGCCTTCTATTTCAATCCATCAGGTGGCACCGGGCCGGTCACCGTGCAATACGACCTGATGGCCGACGGCGGCCTGCCGAATGATCCGGGCCATGCGCAGTCATGGCTGGCCGTCGCCGGTCTGCGCCGCGACTTCGCCAGTGACTGGCGCGCCGAAGCGGCGGTATCGCTGGGTCGAAGCAGCGATGTGGTAAGCCGCACGCAGAATGTGAACACCACCGCCACCGGCATCAACCAGTACCTGGCCAGCAGTGACCCGGCCGTGGCGTTCAATCCCTTCGGCGTCGGTGCCAACAACGCAACCACCATCGCGGCGGTCCGCAACGGCCAGTTCGTGATCCATGGCGATACGAAACTGTCCACCCTCTCGCTGCAGGCCGATGGTTCCGCATTCCAGTTGCCCGGCGGCGCGGTACGCGTCGCGGTAGGCACCGAGTACCGCCGTGAATCACTGGGTGGACTGCTCGAGTCCGGATCGACCACCGCGCCGGTGCTGGTTCCGAGCCAGATCTCACGCCACATGTATGCGGGCTTCGCCGAATTGTTCGTGCCGCTGTTCGGTGCGCCCAATGGCCTGCCCGGCATGCGCCGCCTCGATCTGTCGCTCGCCGGAAGATACGAGGATTACAGTGATTTCGGCACCACCACGAATCCGAAGTTCGGCCTGAACTGGTCACCGGTCGAGGGTCTGCTGTTTCGCGGCAGCTGGGGCAAATCCTTCCGCGCGCCTGGCCTGGCGGAGAACGACCCGAACTCCTCGGGCTATGGACTGTATGGCGACACCCTTCCCTGCAATCATCGTCCTCCCGCCACCACCTGCTTCGGCATTGGCATCGCGGGCGGCAATCCGGATCTGCAGCCGGAAAAGGCCACCACCTGGTCTGTGGGAATGGATCTGACCCCGGTGGCATTGCCCGGATTCCGCGCCTCGCTGACGTACTGGGACGTGAAGTACCTCAACCAGATCGTCGGTCTGCGCGGTACCGCGGGTCTTCTGACCAACTCCATCTACGCGTCATACCGCACGCTGGATCCGGACAGTGCGCAGGTCAATGCACTGCTGGCCTCGGGGCTGCCGGTCAACTCGCCGATCAACGCCTCGCAGGTCACTTACATCCAGGATGGCCGCCGGCAGAACGTCGGCGGCACCTTCGCCAAGGGCATGGACCTGGACATCGCACAGTCCTGGGATCTGGGCGGTTCGCGGCTGCGCGCCGGCGCCATGATCACCCGCATCGACTCGCTGAAGACCGCGGTGGCGCCCGGTGCCACGCCGGTGCAGGTGGTCAACACGCTGAACTTTCCGCAGCGCTGGCGCGGGCGGGTGACGACGGGCTGGTCGCGCGGCCAGTTCGATTCGCTGCTGACGCTGAATTTCGTGGGCGGCTACACGCAGACCGGCGTGACGCCGGTGCGCCACATCGACAGCTATCGCACCGTCGACCTGCACACGGGCTTGCGGCTCGACCACGAGAACAGCCTCTCACTGACCTTCGACGTGCAGAACCTGCTCAACAAAACGCCGCCGTTCGTGAACCTGTCGGGCGGATACGACCCCCAGTCGGCCAGCCCCATTCTGCGCATGGTCGTCGCCGGACTGCGGAAATCCTGGTGATGCGCGCGCGGCCTGGCAGTGCGCTGACACTGTTCGCCGCGCTGGCGGTCGTATCGCACATGTGCGCCGCGCAAGACGGTTGCGCGGCACTCGCCGGCAACCGGGGGGACGGCGTGGTGGTCACCGCGGCCACCGACATCACGCCTCGCGGATCCTGGTCGCCACCGGCGACGCTCGGCGCACCGTCACCGGTGACGGTACCGTTCTGCCGGGTGGAAGGCGTGATCCAGAAACGCATCGGCTTCGAACTGTGGCTGCCCGCGGCCGCTTCGTGGAATGGCCGGCTGCTCGGCGCCGGCGTGGGCGGCGACGCGGGCGTATTCAATTTCGGCGATCTGGCGCGTGGCGTCACCGCGGGCTACGCCAGTTCCACCACCGATGGAGGACACAAGAGCAGCGAAGCGCACTGGATGATGCGCCGTGACGCGGTGCTCGACTACACGCACCGCGCGCAGCATCTGACCAACCTCGCCGTGCGCAAGCTCATCGAGCGCTACTATTCACAGCGACCGCATCATGCGTATTTTCTCGGCTGCTCCGGCGGCGGCCGCCAGGGATTGAAGGAGGCACAGCGTTACGCCGCGGATTACGACGGCATCGTGGCTGGCGCCGGCGGGCCACGCATGCCCGAAATGTCGGTGCGCCATCTGTGGCATGCGCTGTACCAGCAGAATCATCCCGAAGGCGCGCTGGATGGCGCCGCATGGTCGCGGGTCTCCGCCGCCGCGGCGCGTGCCTGCGACGCCGACGATGGCGCGCGTGATGGCGTGGTGGACTATCCGCCGGCCTGCCACTTCGATGCAGGCAGCATGCAATGCGGTGCGAACAGCGAGCCGGGCTGCCTCACCGCCGCGCAGGTGCAGACGGTGCGCACGTTGCAGCAGCCGCTGCGCGATGCGAAGGGCCGCGCGCTGGATACCGGACTGCTCCCTGGCGTCACCGTTCGACCCGGACCGCCCTCGCCGCTGTTACTGCCCTTCTTTGCCGAAGGCACGCATCGCGATCCGACGTGGAACCCCGCCACTTTCGATATTGCAAAGGATCTCGCACTGGCGCGCCGGCGCATGCCCGAAATGGCGGCCGATGATCCGGACCTGCGCCGCTTCGCCTCGCGCGGCGGCAAGCTGATCCTCTACCAGGGATGGCTCGATCCCTCCATCATCGCGAGCCAGAGCCTGGATTACGCCGCCGCGGTGCGTGCGAAGATGGGCGCGCGCAGCGATGATCTGCTGCGGCTGTACATGGTTCCGGGAATGCCGCACTGTGGTGGCGGCGCCGGGGTGAACCAGTTTGGTGGAGCGGGCTCTGCGCTGCCGGTGGGTGCGGCCGATCGCGACCTGCTCTCGGCCGTGGTGGACTGGGTGGAGAAAGCCCGGGTGCCGCAGGGTATCGCGGCCACGCGCCTCGAAGGCGGACGCGTCACGCGCGAACGCCTGCTGTGCCCTTATCCGCTGGTGGCAAGACCGGCGGACGCAGATGCCGCAAGCCAGCGCTGCGTCGCAAGGCCCTGACCATAGCGAAGAATCATGGAGAGGCGATGAAGATGTTGCGGCATGCGAACCTGCTTGTACGAGCCCCGCTGCTGGCCGCAATGATGGCTGCCTCACTGTGCGCCGGCAGCGCCGAGATCGCTGGCAGCACTTCTTCCATTGCCGGTACGCGCCGCATCGATGGCCATCATGCCGGCGGTGCACGCTGGGCCATCGATGTGCCGGCAGCGTGGAACGGCACGCTGCTGCTGTACGCGCGCGGCTATGGTGGCGGTCCTGTGGATCAGGCGCCCGAAACGGCGCCGCGCGGCCTGCGTGATGAGTTGCTGCGCAGAGGCTACGCGCTGGGCGCGTCCAATTACTCCGGCCGCGAATGGGCGGTGGAAGAAGCCCCCGGCGACCAGATGGAAGTGCTCGCAGCCTTCGCCTCGCAGGTGGGCAGGCCCCGGCGCACCATTGCATGGGGCTCATCCATGGGTGGCCTGGTAACGGTGGCCATGGCCGAACGTTATCCCGACAGGATCTCCGGCGCCTTGCCGATGTGTGGCTCGGTGGGTGGATCACTGGGCATGCTGAACAACGCGCTCGATGGGGCCTTCGTGTTCCACACGCTGGTGGCAACGGATCCGGCGTTGCGTGTGGTGCAGCTCGATGATGACCGCGGCAACGCGCGTCGGGTGCAGGCCGCGCTGGAATCCGCGTGGAAGACACCTGAAGGCCGCGCTCGCACGCTGCTGGCCGCCGCCGTGGCCCAACTGCCCGCCTGGACCGATGCGAAGTCACCCCGGCCGGCGCCAAAGGATTTCGACGCGCAGGCCGAACAACTGCATCGCGCCTTCGCCATGGGCGTGTTCGTGCCACGCACCGACCAGGAACGCCGCGCCGGTGGCATTACCTCCTGGAATACCGGCGTGGACTATCGCGTGCAGCTGCGCCGCTCGGGCCTGCAGCCCCTGGTGCGGCATTTCTATCGCGAGGCGGGGTTGAACCTTGACGCGGATCTCGCGCGCCTGCGGTCCGCACCGCGCATCGCGGCGGATGCGCGGGCCGTGGCCTACATGCGCGCCAACTATGTTCCGACTGGACAGCTGCACATTCCCATGCTGACTCTGCAGGCCGTGGGCGACGGGGTCACGATTCCCGCCATCCATGGTGGACTGCAGGCCATCGTCGATGCAGCCGGTCAGCGCCGCCAACTGGCGCAGCTGTGGATCGAGGGCGCCGGGCACTGCGCCTTCACGCCCGCCGAAATCCGGGCGGCGCTCGCGACACTGGAACAGAAACTGGCAACGGGCCGCTGGAGCGTGACGCCCGCCGAGGTGGCCAAGCGCGCCGGGGATCTTCCGGGCGGCACACGCTTCACGCGCTACACACCGCCGCCCCTGTTGCGCGCCTGTGGCGCGCGCCCGGGAAGCTGCGCGGGCGAACCGGCCCCGGCGCCTGTCGCGAAATGACCAGCGCCGCCGACGGCATCGTGCTGGCCACCGGTGACCTCGCGCCGGATCGCGAACGTCCCGACGAATGCTTCGCCGCCACGCGCGACCTGCTCCACAGCGCCGAACTGGTGTTCGGCCAGCTCGAAACCAGTTTCGCCGCGCGCGGCACGCGTCTGCCACAGGCGCGGCACGCGGTGATGGCACAGCCGGAATGCGCCGCCGCGCTGGCGCGCGCCGGTTTCGACGTCATCTCCTTCGCCGGAAATCATTGCCTGGACTGGGGCAACGAGGCTTTCTTCGAGACCCTGCAACATCTGGATGCCGCGGGGTTGGCCGTCATCGGTGCCGGCAAGGATATCGCCGCCGCGCGCGCACCGGTCATCCGGCAGATGGCCGATGGCACGCGGGTCGCCTTCCTCGCCTATTCCTCCATCCTGCCGCAGGCCTACTGGGCCGAGGAGCGCCGCCCGGGTTGTGCGCCTTTGCGCGCCCACACGCTGTATGAGCAGATCGAACACGATCAGCCCGGCACGCCCGCCCGCATCCACACCTGGGCGCATGCCGGCGATCTGGCAGCCATGTGTGAAGACATCCGCAAGGCCAAGGCACACAGCGATGTGGTGCTGGTCTCGCATCACTGGGGCATTCATTTCGTGCGCGCGGTGATCGCCGACTACCAGCGCGAAGTGGCGCGGGCGGCCATCGAGGCCGGCGCCGACGCCATACTCGGGCATCATGCGCACATCCTGAAGGGCATCGAATGCATCGCGGGCCGGCCGGTGTTCTACAGCCTGTGCAATTTCGCCACCGACCTGCGCATGACCCCGGAGCATGCGGCGCGGCCGAGCTTCAAGGAAATCCAGAAACTGGGCGAGGACTGGGAACCGGACTTCGACAGCCTGTACAACTTTCCGCCCGCCTCGCGCCTGTCGATGATCGCGCGGCTGGTGATCCGCGATGGCCGCGTGCGCGAAGCCGGTTTCGTGCCGGTGTACATCGATCGCGATGCCGTGCCGCGCGCAGTCGCGCCTGAGCATCGACACTACGGCGAAGTGATCGACTATCTGCGCGCGGTGACCGAGGAGGCGGGTCTCAACGGCACCTTCGCCGCCGCAGGCGGCCATGTGCGCATCACCAATGCCGGCCTCGCATCATGAAGTCGCTGGCCCGCCTGCCACTGGAATCCATCGTCGGGCTGTACTTCGTCAGCTACATCCCGAACATCATTCTCACGCGCCTGGCCACCAGCGGCATCAATCCGGAACGAGGCCGTGCGCTCACCGGCCTGGAAACGCTGCCGGTCTCGCTGATCATCAACCTGCTGCTCACTTATGCGTTCATCTGGGCTTCGGGCTGGCATCGCGACGCGCATGCGATCCAGCTGGGCGGTGTGCGTGTTCCGGTTCCGACGCGCTACACGCTGCTTTCCGGCATCGGCACGGCGCTGGTGCTGTTCACCGTGCCGCTGTCATTCACCTTCACGAACGTGAGCATTCCGTTCATACAGCTGTTGATGCGCGGCGACATCCTGCTGATCGCGCCGCTGGTGGATTTCATCTTCGGACGCCGCGTGCGCTGGTGGAGCTGGACCGCGCTGGCCGTCGTCGCCATCGCGCTGACCTTCGTGGTGCACCAGCGCGGCGGTTTCAACCTGCCACCACTGGCCATCGTCACCGTGGTGCTTTACACCGTCGGCTATTTCCTGCGGCTGGCGGTGATGACCCGCATCTCCAAGTCCGGCGATGCCGCGAGCGTGCGCCGCTACTTCGTCGAGGAGAAAGTGGTCGCGCTACCCATGTCGGTGCTGGCGCTGGCCGCGGTGAGCTGGATGGGACTGGGCTCGCAGGCCGGCGAACTGTCGTGGGGCTTCACGCACGCCTGGGGCGATGAAGTCTTCGTATTGCTGGCCGGCGGAGGCTTCACGCTGACCATCATCTCGGTGTTCGCGGCCATCATCCTGCTGGACCCGCGCGAGAACAGCTATTGCGTTCCGCTGGAACGCTCCTCGAGCCTGCTGGCGGGGCTGGTGGCAGCCTTCGCGCTGCATGCCTGGTGGGGGCAGCCCATACCCACAGGCAGCGAAATCATTGGCGCGGCCCTGTTGCTGGCGGCCATCCTGCTGCTGACGCTGGCGCCGCGCTTTGCGCGCAAATAGGCCTCAGGCGCTCTCGCGCGCGATCAGCCGGAAACCCACGTCGATGACTTTCTGTGCGATGCGCTCGCCATTCGCGCGTCGCCGCAGCACGGCCACCGCTTCGCGGCCGATACGCGCGCCGTCCACGTCCACGGTGGTGATCGAAGGCCGCATATCGCCCGCGATGGCGATATTGCCGAAGCCGACGACGGCGAGCTGGTCGGGCACGTGCATTCCGGCGGCGCGCGCTTCGATGATGACACCCTGCGCCAGCACGTCCGAGCCGCAGACGATGACATCCGGCGGCGATGGCAGCTGCGAAACCTGACGCCACACCATGCGCGAATGCCCGAAACGCGTGGGCAGCGGCACTTCCAGAACCACCGGGGGCTCATGACCCGTGGCACTCCATTCCTCGAGAAATCCATCGCGCCGCTGGCGCGCCCGCACGCCATCGGCCACGGCCAGCAACGGACGAACATAGCCGCGTCCGTGCAGGAAGCGCGCGATGTCGCGGCCCACGGCAGGATGTGAAAAGCCCACGGCGATATCGATGGGATCTTCAGGCACGCCCCAGGTCTCGATGACGGTCATGGACCGTCCCCGCAGGCGCTGCCGGGTTTCAGCGTCGGTGATGATGCCCGTGAGGATGATGGCATCGGCCTGCCGCGCCAGCGCGGCTTCGATGAGCTGGGGCATGCGGGCGCTGCCGGCCCCGGTGAGTCCCAGCATCACGGTGTTGCCGTATTGCGATAGCTCCGAGGCCATCGCCTCGATGGTGTCGTTGAAGATGGACTGCGCGATCTCGGGCACCAGCACCGCGACGAGACGGCTGCGGTTCGAGGCCAGTCCGCCGGCCAGCAGATTCGGCACATAGCCCATCTCGTCGATGGCGGCACGGATACGCGCCGCCGTGGCCGGTGCCACCATGGCCGGACTGTTGTAATAGCGTGAAACCGTTGCAGTGGACACGCCCGCCCGCTGGGCAACGTCATCGAGTTTCGGGATCGGGGGCCTGGCGCGATTCATGGGGTGACAGTGCACCACTGTCCGCGCCGGAAAAAAAGCCATGCAAGCGCTTTCAGCGAAAACTATACTCGCCTCACATGTCCCAGGATTTCGACCCGCTGGCACCGGAGGACTTCGACAGTCCGCACGCCGACTACGCGCGGCTGCGCCGCGAGTGCCCCGTGGCGCACAGCGATGCCTGGGGCGGCTTCTGGGCATTCATGAAACACGCGGATGTGATTCGTGCCGCGGCCGACAGCGACACCTACATCACCTCGAAACAGAACGTGGTGCCCAAGGTGGCCTTTACCGGCCGGCGCCCGCCACTGCACCTGGATCCGCCCGAGCACACACCTTATCGGCGTGCGCTCTCGCCGCTGCTCGCGCCTCAGCGTGTGGCGCGTTTCGAACCGGAGATCCGCCGCATCTCGCGTGAGCTGCTGGGGCGCATGGTGACGCAAGGCGGCGGCGACATCTGCGAGGAGTTTTCCTCGCGCATGCCCATCATGGTGTTCAACGCCTGGATGAACCTGCGGCCCGCGCAATCCGCCCAGCTCGCCGAAGTGGGTCGCCGCTACAACGTGGCGGTGCAGTCCAATGACGAGCTGGCGACCAGGGAAACCAGCCTGAAACTCTACGAAATGGCGCGCGCCGTGCTTGCCGACCGCAAGGTGCAGCCCCTGCCCGTGGACCAGGACGCCACCAGCGCACTGTTGGCCGCGCGCGTGGACGGTCAGCCGCTGCCCGAGGACATGATCGTCGGCACCATCCGCCAGGTGCTGGTGGTCGGCATCATCGCGCCCACCGTGATGATCGGCTCCATCGCCGTGCACCTGTCGCGCGACCAGAAACTGCAGCAGCAGCTGCGCGAGCATCCGGAACTGTCCGAGGCCGCCACCGAGGAATTCCTGCGGCTGTACACGCCCTACCGGGGATTCGCGCGCACGGCGACCATCGACGTGACGGTGCAGGGCCGCACCATTCCGGCGGGTGAGCCCATCGCGCTGGTCTACGCCTCGGCCAATCGCGACGAGGCGGTATTCGAGGATGCGTCGAGCTTCAGGCTCGATCGTCCCAACATGAAGGAATCCGTGGCATTCGGCCGCGGACCGCACATGTGTCCGGGCGCGCCACTGGCGAGGCTCGAGATGCGCGTGGCACTGGAAGAACTGCTCGCGCACACGCCGCGCGGATTCACGCTGGCCGGAAATATCATTCCGACACGGTTTCCGGAGATCGGCGCGCTGCGCGTGCCGCTGAGATTCAATTGACGCCAACGAACTAGCGCGGTCGCAAGAATCGCCGGTTCTTTTTTTGGGGGATTCAAGATGCGATGCGCATGCTGGCGCCTCGGTCGCCTGATTTTCACATCGGTGGCGGTGCTTGTCTCGATTGCCGCGACGGCTGCCACGGCGCCAGACATTTCCGGCACGTGGCTGCCGGTGCAATCCCTGTCCAGCCCCTGGCCCGAGCCGCTCCCGCTGACACAGTCCGCGCGCCAGCGGTATGCGGCCTTCGATCCGGACCGCGATGAGCCGACCTCCTTCTGCATGCCATTGGGGACGCCGCGCAACACGCTTTCCGGCACCAGTCCGCTCGAAGTCCTGCAGACTTCAGATCGCGTGTATTTCGTGTTCCAGCCCAATCTGCTGAACGCCGAGACGCGCCGGGTATATCTCGACAAGCCGCTGCCGGCGGCCGATGCGGATCGCCTGCCCACCTGGCTGGGCACTTCCAGCGGCCGATGGCGGGCGCAAACACTGGAGGTCGAGACCGTGGAGCTCGAGCCCCAGGCCATCCTCAACGCCAGTGGACTGTCCCACTCCGGCGCATTGCGCATGCAGGAACGCTGGCATCTGGAGCGCGATGCCGAGCGTGGCCGGCTGCTGGTGGATGACATCGTGCTCAATGACCCGCAGACATTCACCGCGCCGTTGCGGCTGAAGCGCGTCTTCGTCTGGGCGCCCGATGCACGGCTTGCCGAAGGACAGTGTTCGGAACGATTGTGGATCGATCAGATCTGGCGGCATCGGCTCAGGGAACACGCGGCCGCGCGCAAGGCCGGTGCCAGGTGAAACGCCGAGGCATGCTGCTGTTGGTGATGCTGGCGGCTGCGCCGTTGCTGCGCGCCGCGCATCCTGCCGTGTCACGCGAGATGGCCGGCGTGTGGCTGCCCGACAGCAAGCACAGCGACCGCATGCCGTCGCAATGGCCGTTGCGGCCCGAAGCGGCGGCCGCGCGTGACAAATGGCTGGCCGAATACGGCCCCGTGGACACCACCGTCGACGACACCAATGCCTCCTGCATCGCCGAAGCCATGCCCTGGCCGGTGCGCCTGATCGCGCAGTATCCGTTCGAGGTGCTGTTCACTGCGGACCGCGTCACCATCTTCTACGAGGTGTTCGGCAGCCTGCGACGCATTCCGATCGGCACGGCCCGCAATACTTTCGAAATGCTGCCCAGCGCCATGGGCAGGTCGATCGGTCGCTGGGAAGGCGACACCCTGGTGGTGGAAACCGACATGATCCGTCGCGAAGGAGCGGGCAAACCCGCCGGAAATCCGCCGGTCAGCAACGCGCGCCGCATCATCGAGCGCTGGTCGATGGGCAAGGACGACACCGGCAGGAAGCAGCTGCGCAACCAGATCACCATCATCGATCCGGTGGTGCTCAGCGCGCCGGTGACGATGACCATGCGCTACAAGTGGTCGCCCGATATCGCCGTGGGCGAATACCTCTGCCAGCAGGACATCTGGGATCAGAACCTGCAGGGCTCACCGAGCACGGTGCCATGGCGCAAGTGATGGCACTCGCGGCACGGCGTCGCGCCGCGTTATTCGGGGATTTCCTGCCCGCGTACCCATTCCTTGCCGCTCGCGAATTTCACGCGCAGCAGGTACATGAAATGCGGATCGGTGCGGTCCGGATTGCCGGTAACGGTGACCTTGTCACCGGCCTTCAGGTCGCCGGGCTTCCAGTTATAGCGCGCCAGCAGCACGCGCCCGGGCGCAAAAACCTTGTACAGCGCGGTCTTGCCGGCGTTGTCGGCGACATCCATGTCGATGAAAGAGTGTGGATTCACGAAGCCAAAGAACTTCACCGTGCCGGTGATCGTCTGTTCCCTGGTCTTGTCGAAATTGGCCGTCGAATGGTGAGCCGACGCCGTGGCTGCGACGAGCACAAGGAAGGCGAGGACCAGCCTGTTGGTGCGCATTGTTGTTTACTCCGGAATGTAAGCGCTTGCGTCGCTCGCGGCGATTCTGGGCCCGATGCGCAAACGACGTCAACGTACTTCGCACCGCCGCTCGCCGGTGGTCTGTCACTGCAGAACCTTCCAATCATCCGAGGGAAAGAAAAATGAAACTGTCTCCTATCATCACCGTCTCCGGCCTCGTGCTGCTGGCCAGCCCTGTCTCGCAGGCTGTGGCGCAGGCGGTAGCGGACCAGGACACCGGCGCCGCGGCAGGTGTCGAGGAGTTCGTGGTAACCGGCACTTTCATCCGCCGCTCGGAGGGATTCACGCCGGCTTCACCGGTGCAGGAGATCCGCAAGGAGGACTTCGACGCGCACGCGCCGCGCACCGTTGCCGACTTTCTGACGCAGCTGCCGTACAGCTTCAACACCACGTTCACCGTGGGCCGCGCATTGGGCTCGTCCAATGGCTCGGGCAGCCTGAACCTGCGCAACCTGGGCTCCGATGCCACGCTGGTGCTGCTCAATGGCCGTCGCGTCGCGCGCGATGCGGTGACGGTGGGCAATGTCGACGTGAACTCCCTGGTGCCGCAGATCGCCATCGAGCGCATCGATGTACTGAAGGATGGCGCCTCATCGCTGTATGGTTCGGATGCCGTCGGCGGTGTCGCCAATTTCCTGACACGCCGCAATTTCCAGGGCTTCGAGGTACAGGCGCAGGGTGACACGCGCGAATACGGCAGCACCACGGACTATCGCGTCTCGGGCATCTGGGGCGCGCAGACCGACAAGTCCGGTGTCGTGGTATCCGTCGAGCATTTCAATCGCGCGCCCTTCTCCTGGGACTCCTACGAAATCATCCGCGACCGGCCCGGAATCGATGGCGCGTTTCGCCTGTCCGGCTGGCCGGCGCGGTTCTCGATACCCAATCGCAATGCGGCCGGCGTCCTCGCGGGCGCCACGACCATTGGCGATCCGGCCTGCGCGACGTTCGCGCCTTCCGCCAACGTGTCGGGCAGCCCGGTGACACGCCTGGGCGTGAGCTATCCTTCGAACTGCCAGCAGAACGCGCCGCTGGGCACCAGCGCCAACGCCGACGAGAGCCGCTATCAAGCCTTCATCGAGGCACATCATCAGGTCAGCCCGGCGCTGAAATTCTACGGCGAGGCCGGATTCCTGCGTACGCGCACTGCCCTCATCGACACGGCCGGCGCCGCGGTGAACCCGGGCCCGGGACAGCCCAGTGTGATCATTCCCGGCTATGCGCCTTCCAATACATTCCGCGCCATGAACTCCGCGGGTGCGGCGCTGTATGCGCAGAACAGCGGCGTGCAGCTCGGCTACGACAAGGATGGCGATGGCGTGAACGATTTCCTTCCCGCGCGCACCGCGACAGGACAGGTCATCGTGGCTGGCACCGACCCCAACGCAGTCGCGGGCGGCCTGCCAGTGGTGCCCTTCTGGGAGGACGTCACGGTGTTCGCGGGCAGCCGCATCTTCGGCATGAACTGCAATCTGCCGGGCGACCCGGCCACCACACACAACTGCCGCAGCGAACTGAACCCCACGCGGTACCAGGTCGATGCGCAGCGCTACGTCGCGGGTGCGGAAGGAGATCTGGGCGGTGGCTGGCACTACAACGCCAGCTACCTGCTGGCGGTCAATGGCGAGAACGACTCGACCTTCGGCAGCTCCTTTTCGATGCCGAATCTGCGCGCGGGCCTGGCCGGATATGGCGGCTCCGGCTGTCTCACATCCTCCAACGATCCGCTGCTGACAGGAACGCCCCGCCCCGGCAGTGGCAGTTGCCGTTTCTTCAACATCTTCGGCAGTTCGGTCACCACATCGGCTGGCACGCCGCTGGCGAACAACGCCGACATGATCACCTACATCACCGCGCAGGACTGGCAGCGCTTCGAGACCAAGGCGCAGGTGCTGGACTTCGTGCTGTCCGGTGAACTGTTCTCGCTGCCGGCGGGACGCATCGGCGTCGCGATCGGCGCGCAGCATCGCCGGGACGACTGGACGGCGGACTATCCGGCGCTGCAGAACGCCGGGCAAAGCGATCTGCAGGCGGCGTTCTACGACAAGACGGTGGGGCAGATCTCCAATGCCGTCTTCGCCGAACTCAGCGCGCCACTGATGAAGAGCGAACAATACGGCCTGCTGGATTTCACCGGCGCGCTGCGCTACGAGAATACCGGTGGCCCGGGCCTGTCGACCACGGATCCGAAACTGGGCCTGCTGTATTCCACACCCGGCGGCATGCTGAAGCTGCGGGGCACGTGGAGTACTTCATTCCTGGCGCCTTCGCTGTACCAGCGCTATCGCCAGAACGTGGTGTTCACCAACGCGGTGAACGACGCGCTCACGCCGGCCAATGACAACCTGTCGCGCGTCACGACCACGGTGTCGGGCAACCCGAACCTGAATCCCCAGACCTCGAAGAACTACAACCTGGGATTCACGATGAAGCCCTGGGACAACTGGAGTCTGGATGTCGACTATTGGCACTTCACCTTCGACGGCCAGATTTCACTGCAGAACGCGGTCGAGCTTGCGGCCAATCCCGTCACCGCGCTCGACGCCACCAAGGTCATCCGCAGCACGTCGGCCGGCACGGTGATCTGGAACGGCGTGAACGTCGGGCAGATCGTGGGCTTCAACGTCAACTACATCAACAATGCCTCGCTGAAGTCCGCCGGCTTCGACTTCGGTGTGAACAACACCCAGGAACTCGGTGGCTTCGGCATGCTGCGCAGCTCGCTGCTGGCCAGCTACCAGGACAAGTACGAACTCAACGGTCGCGACATTTCGCAAAGCCGCAATGCGCGCACGGCCGGTGGTTCGTTCTCGGTGCCCTGGCGCGCGACGCTGCGCAATGTCTGGTCAATGGGCAACCACTCGCTGCAATCGCTGCTGCGCTACACCGACGAGTACTACAACGACCAGGCGCCCAATGCCGGTACCACCGCCAAGGCGCATATCGAGAAGTATTTCACCTGGGACCTGAGCTACAGCTACGAGCTGGGCGAACGCTTCGGGTTGAAGTCGAGCCAGATCGCGATCGGCGCCAACAATGTGCTCGACAAGGCCGGGCCCTACGTGCCTGACGGCAATCACACGCTGTCCAGCATGTACGACTACAGCGGGCGGCACCTCTGGGCACGCATCAAGGCGGGCTTCTGAACCAGTCGGCCGCGCCGCCGCTAGGGCGGCGGTGCGGCTCGTGGTGGCAATGCGGCGATCTCGCGCCGGTACAGCACGCGGATCGCCGCAACCAGCAGCACGGCAACGGCCAGCACGCCCACCACCAGCAAGGTCGGCGCCGCGAAGCCGCCACTGCGTTCGCGCGCGATGCCCATCAGCTGCGGCATCACCAGGCCTCCGGCGCTGCCCAGGATGTTGATGCCCACGACGGCCACGCTGAAAGCGGCCGGTGGCAGCAGTTGTGTCGGAATCGCCCAGAATGCGCCTTGCGCGCTGCCCAGCCCAAGCCCCGCCAGCAGCAGCAGCAGCAGCGCGCCAGGCCCGGGGCCGGATTGCCATGCCACCAGCAACCCCAGCGCGGCGACCAGTGCCGGCACCGCCACATGCCAGTAACGTTCGCCTGTCTGATCCGAGTGCCGCGCGTTGAAATACATTCCCAGGGCCACGCCGATCCACGGCAGCGCGCCAATCACGCCAATGATCAGCGGAGAAAAACCAGTCAGCGCGTGGATGACTTGCGGCAACCAGAAGATCACTCCATAAGAGCCGCACAGCAGGCAGAACCACAACAGACCGGCCAGCACCACCAGCGGCCTGCGCAGCACGCTCCAGTCATTGTGGCCGGGTCCATCCCCGCGCCGCGCGGCATTGGCACGCAGCCATGTGCGCTCCTGCTGATTCAGGAAGCGGGCCTGTTCCGGCGTATCCGGAAAGTACAGCGGCGCCACCAGGGCGAACAGCAAGGTCGGTATGGCCTCGGCCAGCAGCACGAAGCGCCAGCTCGAAATCGGCAGGCCGTGCTGCACCTCGAGCAGCCAGCCAGACAAGGGCGCGCCGAGGATCACCGACGCCGGTATCGCCAGCGCGGGCAACGCGAATGTGGTGGCGCGCTCGCGCTCGGTGGCGAACTGGCTCAGATACAACACGATGCCTGGTGCCAGACCCCCTTCCGCCACGCCGATCAACACGCGCAGCACATAGAACTGCGCGTGCGACTGGATGAATCCCAGTGCCGCCGCGGACAGGCCCCACAGCAATGCGCAGGCGCAGATCCAGCCGCGAAAACCGATTCGCTGCAGCAGGTACAGGCTGGGGTACTGGCCGGCAAGGAATCCGGCGAACAGAATGCCGGCGCCGAAACCGTACTGCGCGGGCGTGAACCCCAGTTCGGCATTCATGGCGCTGGCCGCGAAACTGATGTTGGCCCGATCCAGCGAGCTCATGAGCATGAACAGGATGCAGGGCAGCGCCAACCGGACATGCACCCGCACCGCCAACCCATCCCGAGCCATCGTGCCCCCTGATTCGCCGCGAACCGTCATCGGCGCCCGTCGACGCACGACGCGCAAAGCCGCAGAATCTCCGGGGCGTAAGCGCTTTCAAACTATAGCAGGCCTCCCATGAGTCAGGCAGTTGCCGGCCTGAGCCTGAAGCTCGCGGAATTTGTGACGCAGCGGCCACGGGCACCACTGCCGCCCGCGACCTTGCATGCCTGCGCGCGCGTGCTGCTCGATGCCACAGGCGTGATGCGCGCCGCCAGTGCCCTTCCGGAAGTGCAGCCGTTCGTGGCCGAGGCGCGCAGTGGCGGCGCGGGAAACTGCAGCGTTCTGGGCACGCAGGTGCAGGCGCGGGCAGAACTTGCCGCGCTGGCCAACGGCTCGATGGCCCACGCGCTGGACTATGAAGACACCTGGGACCTGGCGCCGCTGCATCCCAATGCCTCGCTGGTGCCCGCGGTGCTGGCACTGGCGCAGTCGCATGGTCCGGTGAGTGGACTCGCGATGCTCGAGGCCATTGCCCTGGGCTGCGACGTCGCGTGCCGGCTGGCGCACTGCCTGCGTCGACCACTGGAAGAAGGTGGCTGGTATCCGCCGCCGATTCTTGGAGCGTGGGGCGCCGTGGCCGGAGCAGCCCGCCTTCTCGCTCTCACGCCGCGCCAGCTGCTCGATGCCTGGTCACTCCTGTTGCTGCAGAACTCGTGCGCCGGCGAGATCAAGCATGACCGCCACACCGTGCTGCGCGCGGTTCGCGAAGCTTTTCCCGCGCAGATCGCCGTACAGGTCACGCGGCTCGCGCTGGCCGGCGTGCGCGGATTCGACGCGCCGCTGGAGGGCCGGGATGGCTTCTTCCGGCTCTTTGCGGATGGCGAATACGACACGGATGCGGTGTTTCATGCGCTCGGGGAGCAATGGCATGTGCAGGGCCTGAGCTTCAAACCCTGGCCCAGCTGCCGCGGTACGCACGCCGCCATAGAGTGCGCGTTGCAACTGCGTGAAGTGATCGGGGGCGACTGGCGGCAGATTCACCTCATCCGCGTGGAGGGCGGCGCCGTGCACCGCATGCTGGCCGAGCCCATCGAGCGCAAACGTGCACCGCAAACCGCCATCGACGCGAAATTCAGCCTGCCGTTCACCGTGGCCACCGCGCTGGTGAAAGGCAGGGTGGATCTGGACGACTTTGACGCACAAGCCCTGCAGGACCGCGACGTGCTCGGACTCGGCCAGCGCGCGAGCTTCGCGCTGCGCGAGGATTGGACCTCCGGGAACGCCGTCAGCGGCGCGGTTGAGATCACGCTGGCCGATGGTCGTGTCATGCGACGGGAGATACTCCAGCCGCGTGGCTCGCCCACCAACCCGCTAGGGGACGAGGCGCTGCTGGCCAAATTCGTCGAATGCGCCGGCCGCGCGCAGCATCCATTGCCGGCGGCCCAGGCGATGACGTGCGGGCGACAGATCCTGGACCTGGCGAACGCCGCCGATGGCGCGGCCGTGGTGGCGGGGAATCCGACCGCGACTTGACGGTAAAGCGCGGTTGTGTGAAAACGCTTACATTCCAATAGAGAGTCCCGTGCGGGACCGCCGGGAGGGCTCCAGTCATGTCCAAACTCCGTTGCCTGCGTGGCCGGGCCGCCGGCGCTCTGCTTCTTGCCACAGGTCTGCCGGCGCAGGCCATATGGGCGGCCGAGGAAGCGCCGCTGGACGAAGTCATCGTCACTGCGGAGCGCCGTGAGCAGAATCTTCAGGACGTGCCGATTTCCGCCACGGTGCTGAGCGCCGGGGATCTCGACCGGCGTGGAGTCACCGACCTCAACGACATCCAGACGGTTGCGCCGGCAGTGGCCATCAACGTGGTGAACCGCTCCACCTTCGTGAACATCCGCGGCGTGGGCATTGCGCAGTCGGCGCCCACGTCGAATCCGGGCGTCGCCTTCTACATCGACGGCCAGCTCATTCCGCATGAGCAGTTCATCGGTCAGGCTTTTTACGATATTGCTTCGATCGAGGTGCTGCGGGGCCCGCAGGGCACGCTCACCGGACAGAACTCCACGGGCGGTGCCATCTATGTGCGCACGCCCGCGCCAAAGTTCGATGAATATTCCGCCAGCTTCGAACAGACCCTCGGCAACTACGACTGGACCCGTTCCATCGGCGCGGCCAATCTGGGCTTGTCCGACAACTTTGCAGTGCGGCTGGCTGCGGTCTACGACAAGCGCGACAGCTTCACCCGCAACATCGGCTCCAGTGCCAGTGAGCCCGGCGATGTGGGTCTGAAGGCCGGGCGCGCCAATCTGGCCTACCGCGCGCTCGATGGCCGCTTGAACGCCAATCTGCGCCTGGAATACTTCGACTGGAAGACGGACAACAACGCGGTGAAGAACCGCGCTGATGCGGTGAGCAGCGATCCGTTCACCATCGAGGAAGACGGGCGCTCATTCATGGACCAGCAGGGTCATCGCAACAGTCTGGAACTGCATTTCGCATTGACCGACGGCGTGGAACTGCGTCTGTTGTCCTCGCGCCAGCGCGGCAAGACCGAAGACCAGACCGATGGCGATCGCACCGCCACGGCGCTGCCGCAGCCACCCACCGCCAATGTGGGCCGTGTCGCCTATGCACGCACCGGGTTCAAGACCTGGCTGCATGAGGCAAACCTCCTTTCCACGGGAGAAGGCCCCGTGCAGTGGGTGCTGGGCGCGTTCTACATGCATGAAGGCATTCCCGTCTCGCTGCTGCGTGACAACCGGCATACCACCGATTTCGTGGCCTCCAACAGCACCATCGTCACGCATGCGGAGAATGAATCGAAATCCGGCTTCGGCCAGCTCAATGCCTTCGTTACGGATACGGTGGAGTTGATAGCCGGCGCCCGCTACTCGAAGGATACGCAGTCCTACAACCGCATTGCCCTGCCCGGCCCGCCGCCGCCTCCTGGCACCGACACCATCGGTCCACCCGCCTCGTCCAGTGAATGGACCGGCAAGCTCGGCGCCAACTGGCATGTCACCGACGATCTGATGTACTACGCCACCGCCTCGAAGGGTTACAAGGCCGGCGGCGTGAACCTCACGCTGAACACACCCAATTTCGCTCCGGAAAAGAACATCGTCTATGAAGGCGGCTTCAAGTCCACCCTGGCGGACAAACGCCTGCGCCTGAACGGCAGCTTCTTCTACTCCGATTACAAGGACATCCAGTTCTCGAGTCTGTTCAATGCGCTGCCACTCACCCAGAATGCCGCCTCGGGCAAAGCCGTGGGCGCGGAGCTTGAACTCACCGGTCGCTTCGGCGCCTGGGGATGGAACGCAGGCCTGGGTTACCTGGATGCCGAATTCGCCACGGCGGCATCCATCGTCAACACGGTGACCAACACACAGCAAACCGTGCCGAAAGGCGCAACCCTGCCCTTCTCGCCGGAGTTCACGCTGAATGCCGGTGTCGACTATGCGATTGCCCTTGGCGGCGGCACATTGAGGCCGCGTGTGCAGTGGTCGCATGTGGGCAGCCAGCTTGCAACGCCCTTCCCAAGCGCCGTCACAGTGGTTCCGGCGCGCAGTCTGCTCGACCTGCGCCTGAGCTATGAGCGCGGCAACTGGCTGGTCGAAGCCTTCGCGAACAACGCCACGGACAAGACCTACATCGCCTCGCAGATCCAGAATTCCACCAGCGCCACGGGTGGAATCATCTACGGTGCACCGCGCCAGTACGGCTTGCGCGCCAGATTCAACTTCGGAGACTGAACGCCACGTGAGACTTCGCCAGGCCCTCATCACCATCCCGCTTGCCGGCACCGCATGGTTGTATGCGCTGGTGTCTCCCTTGGCGCAGGGCGCCGGCGCGCCGGATCGCTGGTGGGGGCCTGGAGAAGACCGCACCTGGCCACAACGACTCGACTATGAGGACGCACAGGGCCAGATCGGTGTGCTGCGGGACGGACCACCGCTGGCGACTCACGGCCATCCGTTTTTCACGGCGCTGAGCGCGAACGGCCGCGCCTGCGTGACCTGCCACCAGCCCGCCGACGGCATGAGCCTGTCGTCAGCCACCGCGCGGGCACGCTGGGCGGCAACCGGCGGCCGCGATCCGTTGTTCGCTGCCTTCGACGGCAGCAACTGCCCGAACCTGCCGCAGGAGCAGGAATCCTCGCACTCACTGCTGCTGAGCCGTGGCCTGATCCGCATCGGGCTGCCGTGGCCACCGCGCGGCGAGGATGGCAAGCCACTGGATCCGGAATTCACCATCGAAGTGGTGCGCGACCCCACCGGCTGCAACACCAGTAAAGAATACGGGCTGAACTCCCCACGACCGACCATTTCGGTGTACCGCCGGCCGCGCCCGGTGGCGAACACCAAGTACACCACGCACCAGAATTTCGGCGTGCTGCCTTTCATCGGCAAGAACGGCCTGCCGGCCGCGCGCGATCCGGACACCGGCAAGCCCTCGGCGATGAACCTGATGTCCGATGCACGCGCGCCGACGCTGAAGGTTCAGGCCCTGGATGCCGCCGCCACGCATCTGCAGATGGCTGCGCCCCCCAGCGCGGCACAGCTCGCGGCCATCGTCTCGTTCGAGTCCAGCCTCTATGTGGCGCAGTCACGCAGCCGCACCGCCGGCAGCCTGGAAGAACCCGCGGGTCCGTCCGGCCTGGGCCCGGCTGCCATGCAAAAAGGCGAAGCCGGCGTGCTGGGCAACAACACCACGCGCTGGGTCATCCCGATGGAGAACAAGTGGAAGTCGCTGCCGCGCGGCCATGATGCGGCAGAAAACGAACGCAATGCGGCACGCGAATCCATCCAGCGCGGCCATGACATCTACATGTTCCGCACCTTCTGGATCCGCGACTCCATGCACCTGAACAGCGTGGGCCTCGGCAATCCGGCCAAGCGCACCTGCTCCACCTGTCATGGCATGCACATGACGGGCATGGATACGGCCAATGGCTGGATGGACATCGGCTCGACCAACCTGCCCTGGGCCCGGGAAGAACCACTGAATCCGTGGAATGCGAACAAGCCCGAAATGCCGCTGTTCAAGGTGACCTGCAAGGACCGTGTGGCGCCGCATCCATTCCTCGGGCGCGTGATCTACACACAGGATCCGGGTCGCGCGCTGATCTCGGGGCGCTGCAACGATGTGGGCACCATCGTGATGCAGCAGCTGCGTGGGCTGTCGGCCCGCGCGCCTTATTTCTCGAATGGCTCGGCGGCCACGCTGCGCGAGGTCGTGGACTTCTATGACCGCCGCTACAGCATCGGATATTCGGAGCAGGAGAAACAGGACCTGGTGAATTTCCTGGGGGCACTGTGATGGCGCGACACAAGCCAATGATTCACGCTATCGCGCTGCTGCTGGCCGCCGGCGCGCAGGCCGCGCAGCCCGATCCCGCCATCCGCAACTTCATCGCCTGCCCCATCGTGCGCGACACCGCGTCGGTTCCGTGCTGGCTGGCTGAATATCAGGGCGAGCTGTATTTCCTCGTCCTGCAGACCGATGTCAGTGCGCCGGTGAATCCTCCGTGGCTGGGGCACCGTGTACTGGTGGAGGGTCGGCGCAGCGACAAGCCGCGCATCTGCGGCGGCATTCCCCTGGAGCCTGTACACCTGTCGGTGATCGCGGAGCCGGATGCTTCGTGCAACCAGATGCTTCCCGCCGAAGAGCGCTACAACCTCACCTTCGAGCCGCCCCGCCCGCCCGGTCCCAGCGGCGGGAAACTGGCGTTCAACACGCTGCCCATGCCGGCGCAGCCTGGCGCGGTGAAGTCCGAGACGCGGCACTACACGCTGAACTACGACTTCAACGGTCTGGTGAATTTCAAACATCCCTTCCAGCTGGCACCGGCGCTGGAAACGGCGCGCGCCATGGGCGCCACGCATGTGGAGATCGTGGGATATCGCGGCGCCGCCCTGCTTTCGGACGGCACCATCGTGCCCGAACAGGCTGGCCTGGCGCAGCGACGCGCGGAACAAGTGGCAGAGCTGCTGCGTGGCGCCGGACTGACTTCACCGGTCTATGCCGTGCGTTGGGTGGATACCGCGGCCGCCCCGGATGGAGTCGAGGACTACCAGCGTCGACGCGTGGAGATCACGCTGCTGCCCTGAGCAGGTCTCAGTGCGGTGCCGGATAGCGCGGCAACAGCAGGAACCCGCCGCAGGTCAGCACCAGGCCCGCCGCGCTGGCCACGAGAGCCGCGGAATAGTTGCCGGTGCTATCGCGCACCGCACCCACCCACAGCGGTCCGATGCCCGACGCGAACACGAAAGCGAAGTACAGCCAGCCGTAGATCTTGCCGAACTGCGCCAGGCCAAAATAGCGCGCGATCAGGAATCCCATCAGATCCAGTTCGGCGCCCAGCGCCAGACCCAGCGCGATGGCAGTGATGGAAGCTGAAGAAATGCCGTAGAACCGGAAGACCAGGCACCCTGCCGCCGCAATCAGGCAGATCAGGATGGCGATGCGCGGGGCAAACACGCGGTCCAGCAGGTAACCGACCAGCATGCGGCTCGCGATCACCGCCAGGCCGATTTCTCCAGCGGTTCGTCCGGCGGCCACGGGATCAAGGCCTGCATCGCCGAGCATGGGAACGAAATGCGGCAGCAGTCCCGCAAACGACAGCGACATCATCGCGAACGTGCCCGCGAGCATCCAGAATACCGGTGAGCGGATCCACTGCGGGTCAGTCTGTGCGACGGCGGGCAACGCGCTGGTCTTGCGCACTCCCATCGCGTGACGCGAGGGCAGCAGCAGTGCCGTCAGCACGGCGCCGACCAGCGGCACGATCGCAATGTGGTAGTAGCCGGAGCGCCAGCCCTGCGAGGCGATGATGGCGGCGAGCACTGGCGGGATGGCCGCCGCCGCGATGCCGATGCCGGTCATCGTCAGTCCGAGTGCGATGCCTCGATGCCGGATGAAGGTTTCGTTGACGATCTTGCTGTAAGCGATGGGCCCCGATGCGGCAGCCGCGAACGCCAGCAGCGCCTGCAGCAAAAAGTAGCTGTGCACCGAGGTAATGAATGAGCCCAGCGAGGCGAATCCCAGCGAAAGCAGCAGCAGACCGACAATCGACGGCCACTTGGCGCCCAGCCGGTCGACCAGCCAGCCCACGAGCGGATTGGCCGCGGCCAGCGCCATCGTGACCAGCAGCACCCCGAAACCGAACTGCACGCGGGTGAGTCCATAGTCGCGGGCCAGGCCCGCGACGAACAGCCCGTTGGTGTAGAGCAGCAAAGCCGAGACGCCGGTGGCGCTTCCGACCACCGCGCCGGCGAGGCTGCGTTGCCAGCCCCGCTCGGGATCCATCACGGCATTTGCGGATGGCACCTAGGGCTGGGCCACGATGTTGTGCTTCTGCTCGCCGATTCCCTCGACGATGCAGGTACCCACATCGCCTGCCTTCATCCAGCGCGGATTGGCGCGCTCGATGTTCGTGCCCGCCGGGCTTCCCAGCGCAAGCATGTCGCCGGGCGCCAGCGACATGATGTTGGACGCATAGGAGAGCATCTCCCAGAGGTTGTACTCCATGCGGCCGGTGTTGGAATCCTGCTTGATCTCGCCGTTCAGCGTGAAATAGTGGCGCACATTCGTCGGCTCCGGCACGAATTCCTTCGGCACGATGAATGGCCCGATGGGGCCGAAAGTGTCGTGGTTCTTCTGCACGAGCCAGTCGGGTCCGCCGCCCATCTTGCGATCGCCGCGCCCGCCGCGATCGGAGACATCGAATTCGATGCTGTAACCGAACACATAGTCCGGGGCCGACGCCACGGTTACGTTCTTGGCGGGTTTGCCGACGACCACCGCGAATTCGCACTCCCAGTCGATCTGTTCACGTCCGCGGGGAATGACCACATCGTCACGCGCGCCTACCACCGTGGTGGGTGACTTGAGGAAAAGATAGGGATTGTCGGGACGCGCATCGTCCGCGGGCCGTTCCCAGATGCCGGGGGCCGACTGCGATCTGCCGCGCGGCGGGCCGCCCGCTCCCGGAGGGCCGCCTGCACCCGGAGGGCCACCCGCTCCCGCGGGGGGCGGCGCTGCGCCGCCCGGCGCGGCCTGCCCTGCGGCACGCGCATTCTGCTGCACGATGCCTGCAGCATGTTCGGGATAGTTGGCCCCGGCGTTGAGAATGAGCGACGGACGCACCGGTGGCAGGATCTTCACCGCGTCGATGCGGCGGATATAGGCGGCGCTCTGCACCGCTGCGTTTTCCGACGCCAGCACGCGCAGGCGCGGCGCGAACTCGGCATCGTAACGGGCGATGACTTCCTTCAGATCAGCCGGGAAACGCAGCTTCGGCGCGGAGGCATGCGCGCGCTCGTACTGGGCGTTCGCTGCCGACACGTCGAGGACGACGGTGTCGCGCAGTACCAGGCCGATGTAGTCGCGCCCCTGCGCCTGGAAGGTACCCAGCTTGAACGGCGTGCCTTTCGATTCGGCGGCCGCGGCCGTTCCGGCCACCGCCACAATGAGCGCCACGACCGGCGCCACCAAGTGCCCTTTGTTCATTGTTCAGTCCCTTCTTATTTTGTAGTGACGCCCGGCACGACCAGTGCTGGCGGGATCGCATCGCCGGTGCCCACCTTGCGGCCATCGGCAAGAATCAGGTGATCGATGCTGCCCCCCGGCCGGCCATCCTTGTAAGGGTGGCCCACCACCGTGACCACATCGCCGGCCTTCACCGTGTCCTTCATCCAGCCCACGCGCTTGAGCACGGGAATGGCGGCGCCCTCGAAGCTGTAGCTCGCGGTCTTGCCATCGACGGTCATCTCCAGTTCCACCCACACGTGCGGATTGGTCCACTGGACTTCCTTGACCGTGCCCTTGAAGTTGATGGATTTCGCCATGTCGAACATGGCGAAGGAATGATGCGCGACGGCGGCCAGCGGCAACACGGCAAGCAGTGACGCAGTAATCTTTCTCATGAGTAAGGTCTCCGGCAAATCACAGGTCGCGATTGTTCTCGCACAGGTATTCCTCGAAACGGCTGCCCGGCGGCATCGGCGTGTAGGCGCGCCGTATGGTGTACGGCTCGACGAGGGCTTCCGGATCCGTCAGCGTCGTTTCGATTTCCATGCGCGTGGGGCTGACGCGGCGGATGCGCTCGAGCACCGTCATCTTGTCCGAATACGGAACGCCATCACGATCGATGGTGGCGGCGCGGATGTTGTTGGTTTCCACCACCAGCGTGTCGCCCTCCCAATGGCCCACGGAATCGCCGTTGAAGCTGGGATCCGCGCCCACGGTATGGCCGATGCCGTCCATGTAGACGCGGCGGATGTCATGCAGCACGCCGAGGTTCATCGTGATCTGGCCCGGCGTCTGGATGATCTCCATCGGCATGGTGCCAAAGCGTGCGATGCCGAAGGCCAGGCAGCGCGTGACCGTGTCCGGTTCCTGCGTGCCGGTTTCGAATTTCTTGCTCCACTCGGCGAAGCGCTTCGCATAGGGCGCGGTGAGCTTCGGCGGCGGCGGGCGGGTGAACCGCGGAATGCCGGGCGGCGGACCGCCGGCCGGCCGCGCGCCGACAGGGGGACCTCCGGCCGGCGCGCGACCCGCTGGGGGAGCCGCGGGAGGCGCGCCGACCGGTGGTCCGAAATAGGCGAACTCGGGATTCCACATGCCCGAAATGTTCGGATGAGAGGGATCTCCGTACAGGGGATCCTTCATGACCGTGGCCGGCAGCGCCGTCGCCGCCACGGCACACAGGCAAAGTAAACTGCTGACACGAACCAGAACTCGACACACTCGCATCGCTGCTATCCCCCGGAGAGGTAATTCCTTACTGTGGGAATTTAGCGGAATGCACCGGCGGGAGCCAGTGTTTCAGCTCGGTTGGCCCGACATTCCAGACCCATGCGTATTTGTGCTAAGCAGTAATTCATGAAAACGAAAAAAACCGCGCCGCCGCGCAAGGCCCCCGCCGCCCTCAAGCCCCGCCGCAGGCGCGGTCGCCCGCGCACCAACCAGCAGACCGTGGGCCGCGAAGCCATCGTGGCTTCGGCGCGCAAGCTGCTGGACAAGCTGCCACCCCACAAAGCCACGATTTCCTCCATTGCCCGCAGCGCGGGCGTGGATCCGGCGCTGGTGCGCTACTACTTCAAAAGCCGCGAGGAGCTGCTGCTGGCAGTCATCGAGGACATCCTGGTCAACTGGCATTTCAGCCATCCGGCAGTGGCCACGGCTCCGGCGGCGAAGCTCTCCTTGCTGGTGCGCGACATGCTGGATTTCGCGCTCAACGTGCGCTCCATGCAGCGCCTGATGATCGATGAATGCGCCGGCTCCAAATCGCCCGAGGTAAGGCGCCGGGTACGCGACTTGAACGCGGGCGTAGTGAACCGCTACGCGCTGCTGCTGCACTCGGAACGGGAGACCCCCACCAGCACCACCGATCCCCTGTTCATGCATGTGGCCATCATCGGCATGTGCGAGTTCTTCGCCGCGGCGCAGGCCATGATCCGGCCACTGGTGCCGGCGGGCGTGGACGACGAGGAACTCGCCGCGCGCTACAAGAATTTCATCGAGCGGCTGGTGCTCGACGGGCTGCGCTCCAGCGTCGAGCCCTGGTCGGCCAAGACCGTCAGCGCTTCCTGAGCTGGTTGTATTCGGTCACTGCCTGGCTCGCGGCCTCGCGGTCACCCGGCGCGCCGATGGTGCCCTTGAGCTCCGAATACAACCGCGTCATGTTGTTGACCACGCGATCGGGATCGGTCCACGTGGCGTATTTTCCGAGGTCGAGCTCCGCCGCCGCGCGGCCGGCGCCGATTCCGGCGTCCAGTGCCTTGCGCCCTTCGCGCACCAGCAGCGCGAGATAGTCGCGCATCTCCACCAGATCCTCCTTGCCGCCCACCGGCCCGTGCCCGGGCACGATCACTTCCACCTCCGGATCCTGCAGCACCGAGTCGCAGACCTTGATCCAGTCCTGCACGAAGCCGGAGCTGGCAAGCGGCGTCACGCCGAAGAAGGCGATGTCGCCCATGAACACCGCCCGGGCTGAACGCACATAGATGAGCGCGTCTCCCGAAGTGTGGGCGCGGCCAGGCCAGACGAAATCGACTTTGGTATCGCCGTAGTACACGGACATCCGGTCGTGGAAGGTCACCGTGGGCAGCACGACGCGGTTGACGTCATCGGCATTGCCCCACGCGGGATTGGTTTTCCAGTAGGCGGGCGTGCGGGGCGTGCCCATCTTCACCATCTGCGCGCGCGTTTCTTCCTGCGCGATGATCTCGATGCCAGCCGGGAACTGCGTGAGCCCCACGCTGTGGTCCGGATGTTCGTGCGTGATCACCACCCGGTCCACCGGCTTGCCCAGCGACTGCGCCGCGTGCAGGAAATTGCGCGCATGCTGCGGCCCGCCGCCCGCGTCGATGGCCAGCAGGCTGCGCGGCCCTTCGACGATGCCGAAGTTGGAGACCGAGAAATTGCTCTGGCCCGGGGCCTCGCGTTGCAGGAAGGCCAGCACACTGGGCGACAGCCGGCGCAGCTCGGTACGGATATCGGTGGCCGGCGGCGTGCCGAAGGCGCCCGCCGGGGCCGCGGTGGGTGCGGGCGCGGAGACCCGTGCTTGCGCGGCGGAGCCTGCTCGCATGAGTGCCGAGGCGACGGCGGTGCCACCCGCGACGCTCAGCATCCGGCGCCGCGTCAGGCCGGCCTTGTTGTCCGATCCGCTCATTCCGCCTCCTCGTGCCTCAGGGCACCCGTACGTAGGTGCCCATCGAGTCTTCCCACTTGCTGTCGGTGAGCTGGCGCACGTGACCGCCATCGCGATCCATCAGGAACACCTGTGCGTACGGCTGCGGCGACACATCGTACAGCGCGGCCTCGTCCTTGAACCCGGTGCGCGAACTCTCGAACCAGATCTCGCGACCGTCAGCCGTCCAGGTCGCATGCGCATCGGCGCCGCTGGTGCTGGTGAGGCGCTTCACGTCCGAGCCATCGGTCTTCATCGTGAACACTTCGAAGTCGAAGTCGGGCATGCGGCGCGTGAACACCACGCGATCCCCCGTGGGGGAGATGAACGGGAAGTTGTCCCATCCGGTGGTGAGCACCTTCACGGAATTGTCGGCCAGATTCAGCGCGCGCAAGCCACGGGTCTCGGGATTGTCCTGCGTGCTCCATACGCGGTAGATGATGCTCTTGCCATCCGGATGCCAGGCGGGGAAGCCCGCATTGACCTTGCTGTGCGTGACCTGCCGGCTCTCCGACCCATCGGCCTTCACCATGAACACGTTGGCGGGCGCGAAGCCGCGGCCGCCAAAGAATGTACCGACGCCGAAAGCCACCCACTGGCAGTCAGGTGACCACGTGGGCATCAGCGATGCGCCATCCTGACGCTGGAACACCTTCACCCGCTGCGTGCCATCGACATTCATCACACTGACCGAGGCGGTGGGATTGCCGAAGGGGAAGTCGAGGTCGGTGAGCGCCAGCCGGCCGTTCTTCGGGCAGATGGCGGGGAACACGTCGGTGTAGCGGTATTCGCGCTTCTTGTCCCAGCTGTACAGCCGCGCGAACTGCGCGCGATTCTTCACGTCGATGCGGTAGTACACCAGCGTCTTGCCATCCGGCGACCAGGAGGGACTGCGCACCTCGCCTTCGGGACCGCGCTTGCCATCCGAGTACGCGATGCCGACCTTGGGACCATCCTTCGGCGTGCCCTTGATCACATAGCCCACTCTTCCATCCTGCAGATACTGCGGGTTGGTCTTCAGCGCGGGACCGGAAGTGACCGCGGTTTCCGCACCGGTGGCCACGTCGACCTGGACGATCTGCGAGGTGGAACCCAGCGCGGCGATGCCCGCGCCATGCATGCGCGCACCGAAGGTCTCACGCGTGGCCAGTGCATAGGCCAGCAGCTTGCTGCCATCGGCGGACCATTTCGGCGCGCCATACGTGGTGCCGGGCTTGTTGGTCACGCGGCGCAGGCCGCTGCCATCCGCCTTCATCACATAGAGGCTGGTGGGATGCGAGTGGCCGGCCCCGGCACCGGTCTCCGCGCCGATCCACTTCTCGCCGCGGTCGGAACTGAAGGCGATCCACTGGCCATCCGGCGACCACGACGGGCGGAAGTAGCCATTCATGGTGAGAGGTGGCTCGGTCTTGCCATCACCG
>Ga0164241_10000631_pt1 | contig 57985 bp, 81 predicted proteins | sample OricomyardsoilBY_FD_108780 | JGI IMG/M metagenome (GOLD analysis project Ga0164241, IMG submission 108780) | Backyard soil microbial communities from Emeryville, California, USA - Original compost - Back yard soil (BY) | ecosystem: Environmental > Terrestrial > Soil > Unclassified | place: USA... | reverse complement strand
GGATGAGACACACCGACGAGCAGATCCAGCGGGCGCTCACCTACGCTCGTCGCTACCAGCGCGAGGACGGCGCGATCAGCGTCCTGGCGGATGCGGTAGACGACTACCGCGAGCGTTGGCAGGAACTTGAGCATCCATTCGACCAGTCCGAGTACGACGCGATGCACGAGCGGGTGGACGAACTGGAACAGCAGCTTCGATCCGCCGAGGGTGTGCTTGCGCAGCGGGAGTTCGGCTATCGCGTGCAGATGGAACGCGCCGAGGGTGCCGAGGCCGATCGTGACCGGGCGGTGGAACGGGCAGAACGAGCGCGTTCCGCGCTACGGGAACTCAGGACATGGGCACTCGGCTCGACCACGGGCCGCGTATCGGCTGACGGAGTAGACATCCGCGCGAGCGCCGCCCTGCAAGACACCAAGGAACCCGCAGGTTGACAGCCACCGCCCGGCGTGTTGTAGTATGGGGATGGGTGGGATCGCACGCGCACGCGCAGAAGGAAGCTTATGAGCGCAGCTAGTGACCGCGCAGACCTGGAACGCCGCCGGTACCTCGAGAACATGGGCAAGGAGGCCATGAAACGCCAGGACGACCTGGCACGGCGGACCTGCCGGTTCTGCGGACAGCTAGACGGCAAACACCATCCACTGTGTAAAAAGCCGAACAAGAACAAGGAGCATGGAGAATGACCACCAACCTGAAACGGGTCCTGACGGTCGTAGCGGCCGTGGGTCTCGTCACACTGGGGCTGGGGGCAGCAGCCCTGGCGACCCCGCCGCAGGGCGGACCTCCGGGCCAAGGCGACTGCAGCCACGGGAACACGGGGAAGGACTGTAGGCCCGATCCGCAGCCGGGCCACGGCCAGGACTGCGACGAGCACGGGCCGAAGAACGGCGGGGTGAACGAGGACCACTGTTTGCCGGGCGAGACCACGCCGACCGACACGACACCCACGGAGACCACGCCCACAGAGACAACGCCGACGGAGACCACGCCGACCACGCCCACCCCCACGACACCGACGCACGGCTGCACGTTTGTCGGGGCGGACAAAGACGGCGGACACGACGCCAGCGGGGGGACGAACGACGACTGTGCCCCACGGCCGGTCGACCCGGTGGTCCCGAAGACAGAGACCGGGGCCACAGCGGTGGTTACACCCGCGACAACGACCACGACAGCCACAGTGACGGTCCCGCCGGTGAAGGTCGTGGTCAAGGTGAAGCCGAAGCCGAAGCCCGTGCGGAAGCCAGCGGCGAAAACCCCGAAGCCGGACAACCCGCCGGTCAAGAAGGTCGGGCACGTGTGCAAGAGCCTGGCGGACGGGACACCGCGCCGCTGGTACAAAGGCGGCAACGGGATCAAGCCCGGCTGCTACGCCGTCGTGCAAGGATCGGGATGAGCGGACAGGAGGAGGGGACTACGGCCCCCTCACCCTGGACAGAGAGCGACCACGTCCGCGCGCTCGAGCACCAGATCGCGGAGATGAAGTCGCAGATCAAAAACCTGGAGCAAAGGGACAAGGCGTTCCAAGGCCAGATCCAGGCGAAAAACGCGATCATCGCTGAGCTACAGCAGCACCTGGCGGCCCGTGGGCAGACGGTGCCACCGGCGGTCGCGAGCTTCATGCCCCGGCCGTTGGCCGAGCCAGACTTCCCGGGCGACGACGCGGCATGACCAAGAAACCACGGGGCTTGCTCCGCCCGTTCCAGTTCAGCACCCGCGACCGTGCGGTCGACGGTGTGACCGTCACTTTCTGCAACCCGGAGACAGGGGAGGAAAGGACCAGACATGTCGGCGGGTTCCACCACCAGGAGAAGGTCGGCGGCCGGTTCGGGCCGACCAAGGTGGTAGAGTCGTGCGGTGTGCTTGACTGCCTGCAAGACGCGATCGGGATCTCTGAAAAGTGGGAAGGCCGGTGGATGGTCCAGTGTATCTCCAGCCCGCAGATGATCCTGACAGACTTGATCGGCAGCCGAGCTATGACCAAAAACGCTCACCCGGAACTGAACCTGCTGCGGAAGATCGGCAGGCTCGACCTGTGTCTGGGCGTTTACAGCAAAGACAACAAAGAGCGCTCGAGACGAGCAGAAGAGAGGCACAATGCCGCACATCCCTGGTATGAGGACGACGCCGTCGCAGCCGCAGATGGCCGTGGCTCCGCCGGTGGTACAGGAGTTGGTCTTGCATACGTGTTCGGTACAGGTGTCTGACGGGCCGAGCGGCGGGAAGATCCTCCGGTTCGTCTGCCCGAACGGCATGACCGTCACCCTGCCGTTGGACGCGAACGGCGTGGAGCTTGTCGTGACCCGCTTGCGGGGGACTGGCCTGGAGGTAGCCCGGGCTGGTAGCGTTCCCGGGATCTGATGCAGGCACAGACCGACCCACGGACGTACGCCAAACTGTCGGCGTCGACGATCACGATCCTGCCGCTGAAAGTGAACGCGCGGCCGGTCGGGTTCGCTCCGTGGCCCGAGGTGGAGGAGGCGCGATCTCCGACACCCGTTCGCAAACGGACAAAGGACACACGTGAGAAAGCTCCTGTTGCTAGCGACACTGGTAGCTCTGGTCGGCGCAAACGCGGGACAGGCAAGTGAAAGCTCGACGCTGTTCCAGTTCGTCCTCCCGGAACGTTGCCCGGGGACACAACAGGCGATCGGTTTCTACCGGCGTGCTTACACTGCGAGCCGTACGGAGATGGGTTTACAGGGTGCTGTCCCACGGGCGTGGTACCCGTGCGACGTCGCCAGGAGGAGAGCAGCCGAGTGGCGCGGCCGTGCAGGGCGTGCGCATGTGGAGTACGTCGCTTGGCACACATATCAGTTTGATTGGCAGAAGTGGCTCCCTCGCAGCTGGTACGGGGTCGGCTCGTGTGAGACCGGGTACGGGGGCGACCCGAACTGGCGGCACAATTCCGGCTCCTACCAGGGGGCGTTCGGGTTCGCGGTCTCCTCTTGGGACGGGTTCGTTGCCAGTGCTGACAAGAAGGCGGGACCTTATCCGTCGGAAGCGTATCTGGCTACGCCACGTCAGCAGTACGAGGTTGCGCTCGCGATCTACAGGCGCTACGGTTTGTCCGGGTGGGGTTGCAGAGGGGCATTCTACCGTTAGGGGCGAGATGGACTGGTACTGGGTTTTGCTGGCGGCAGTGGTCGGAGTGACAGTCGGGGCGGCAATAACAACCCTGGCGCTAGCGATGTGCGCGGACAACAAAGACCGAGAGGCCGAATGGACCCGGGGACACGACGGGTGGGGTGACTGAGGCCATGACCATTGTCATGGGGTTCCTCGTCGGAGTTATCGTCGGGTGGCTCGCTTACCGATTCGCCTTGACTACGGGGGCCAGGCTTTTCAGCCAAGATAAGGACGCGTCTCGCCAGGTCCTCGACAGACTCACATACACCGGCCTGGTCAACCTGCGCGATGCGACAGACAGCGAGATCGCGAGACGGAGGGGACCGGAGTGAGCCACGTCCCGTCGTGGTGGGAGGCCGTGCTCCTGGCGGGTGCGGCCTTCCGCATGTGGCGTCTGCTGGCGGTAGACACGGTGCTTGACCGGCCGCGAGATTGGTACGTCAAAGCGGACAACAGCACCACGTACATGCAAGGGCTGGACGAGTTCATCCGCTGCCCCTGGTGCCTAGGGTTCTGGGTCGCCACCGGGTGGTGGGTCGCCTGGCTGATCTGGCCACACGGTGTCCTGGTGGTCGCGACCTGGTGGGCGATCGCCGCAGCTGTCGGCCTGCTGGCGAAGCTCGACTCGTGACCGACACGTTCATCTTGTGTCGGGAATGCCTGAGTGAAGGACACGAGGCTCAATGCGTGCCGGTGTTGGACCCGCCGACGGAAGGGATAGTGGACAGCGGACGGTGGCTCTGCCTGCGCTGTTTCTGCGCAACAGGGGTCTGGATCGACTGGGGGACGCTCGATCTGGGGCTGTACCGCGATCAGGACGCCAACGTTGACAACGATTTTGAGATTCTCGCTGCCGAGGGATAGCTAGAAGGCCGGTGTGGCTGCTAGACTGGCGGCGTCTTCAACCCCGGGAGGTCGTGGTGGGCTGTGGTTGTCAAGGATCGAAGATAGTCACGCCGTCCGAGCGCCAGTCGGCCCGGGACGCACGTAGGGAGCAGAGGCTACAGGCTCGTGCAGCGCGCCAGATCGAGACCGACATGAGCGCGCCCACCCGCTACTGGAACGGGCCGAAGGGCAAGATTGGCTCCTAAGAGTCACAAGAGCCTGGTTGTTGTCCCGTCTGACGAAAGCGTCGTGGCTCGCAGCCCGGCGCTGGTCGCGTCAGCGGTCCGGATCTCCGAGGTCAGGAACGACGGGTCGAGATTCCGCAGGTTGGCCCAGCCGTGGCAGGACATGGTGTTCACGTACTACCACACGGTGCCGGAATGCTGGTACGCCGCGCAGTATTACGCCCGGTCGTTGTCGATGGTCCGGGTGTTCGCCGCGCGGAAAGACGACTCCGGCGAGGTGAAAGAACTCGACGCAAAAGACCCGGCGGCAGAGTTGATGAACCGGATCCAGGACCCGGGCGGGGGGACGTCCCAGCTGTTTGCGTCGTACGGCCGCTTGAGGTTCCTGATCGGTGAGGGTTTCCTGATCTGCACCCAGGAGCGCGGCGGGGAACGGTGGGAGTTCCTGTCCCCGAAAGAGCTTCGTGTCTACGCGGAGACGTCGGGCAGTGCGACCAGGCCAGGACGTTACGTCCGGGTGCGCGCCCCGGGTTTGGACCCGGAAGAGATCGAAGAGATGCCGGACGACGAGCTTCCCACCGAGGCTGTGGAGCAGGGCGACACGGTCAAGCTGTCGACGATGGAGAAGAACACCGCTGCGGTGTGGCGTCTGTGGAACCGCGACCCGGAATACTCGTGGTGGGCGGACGCGCCGACCCGCGCGGTGCTAGATCTGTTCGAGGAGCTTCTGCTCCTACAGTTGGCGGTCCGTGCCCGGGCTAAGTCCAGGCTGGCGGGGGCGGGGATCCTGCTGCTGGCGCAGGAGCTTGATTTCGGGCCGCCGGACAAGCTGGCCGGGCCGGAGAGCACCGAGGCCGAGCCGTTCATGGCCAGGTTGCAGAAGGGGATGGTCACCCCGATCAAAGACCCGGGGACGGCGCTGGCGGTGGTGCCGATCATCGCGAAGATCCCGGCGGCGATGATGGAGAACGCGGCGAAGCTGATCAAGATTCACGACCCGAAAGAGACCTACCCGGAAGAGGGGTTGAGGCAGGAGTGCATCCGCCGGATCGCCACCGGGTTGGATATGCCGCAGGAGATCCTGCTGGGGATGGGCGATGTGAACCACTGGGGGTCCTGGCAGATCGACGAGTCGAGCTTCAAGTCGCATATCAAGCCGGTGATTCAGCAGCTGTGCTCTGACCTGACCTCGAGCTACCTGCGGCCTGCGGCGGAGATGGAGGACATCGAGGGGTGGGAGGACCTTGTTGTCGGGTTTGACGCGGCCGAGCTGGTCAACCACCCGGACAAGTCGAAGGACGCGAAAGACCTGCAGCGGGAGGGGGCGATCAACTGGGAGGCACTGCGGGAAGCGTCGGGATTCAAGGACACGGACCAGCTGGACCTGAAGTCGGATGAAGGGAAGATCTGGCTGGCGATGCAGTTCAAGGACGCGCAGATGCTGCCGGAGAGCATCCGGCCGGAGCAGGCAGCCACCCCGGAGACCCAGCCGCCTGGCGATGCTCCCGACGTGCAGGGTCCGCCGGAGACCAAACCGGGCGAGAACGTCGACGAGGACAAGAACACGGAGGACGCGGCGTCGGTCGCTGCGAGCGCGGAGATCGAGGCGCAGAGGGACGTGGTGGCGGCGGTGTGCGCGGCGTCAGCGATGGCAACGGTCCGGGCGCGCGAGTTGGCAGGGTCGAAGCTCCGCTCGAGGGTGAACGGCGACTACGCCGACATCCCGAACCGTGACCTGGCGAGGACCTTGGGGGCCGAGCGGGTACGGGAGCTTGGCTTGACAGCCACCGGTCTTGTCGGCGGCTCCACCGAGGCGTTCGAACATGTCCTGCAAAACTACATGCAGGTGGGCGGGGCGGAGTCGGGAAAGATCGGCGGTCTGGTGATGGACCTTGCCGCCAGGACTTTGTTCGACGACGAGCCTGTCCTGCCGGACCAGCTGGTCAGTTACATCGACCGGGTGGTCTAGACGGTGTCCCTCCTGGAGGAGGCGTGGGTCGGCGCGGGCTTCGACGAGAGCAAGCACCCGCGTTTCCAGGGGGGTGTCCCTGAGGGCGGCCGGTTCAGGTCGAAGTTCCAGACAGAGACGATAGTCCCGACCACCGAGTCGCTGAGGGTTTTGCGAGACCAGCTGGTCGAGGCTCACGACGCGGGGCTGTGGCCGAAGGGCAAGACGGACATCCCGTTGTCGAGGGGCGGCCCGCCGATCGGTGATCGTGGCACCGGCCGCGACCTTTCGAGCGCGATGGCGCATGCGTTTGCCGCGCTGGAGGGCGGCGCGATAGATGAGATGTTCACACAGCCTGATGTGAACGAAGACGACATAGAAGAGTCGTACGGAGAGACACAGGCCCATATTATTGTTGTCCGGGACGAGAACGCCCAGGTGGTCGGGGTGATGGATTTCGCTGACATGCCCGGGTCTTCCTTGCCTCTGTACGGTGGGGCGGCCGGGGCGACCAAGGGGGCGGGGATGCCGTTGTTCGCGGCGTTCTTGGACGAGGCCGCTGCCAGGGGGAAAGGCGCGGCGTGGTCTGCGGGGAACAGACGGGCAGGAGACCTTTATGCGCGTTTGGGGGTGCCGACTCGCGGCGGTCCGGGTAGGTTCAGCTTGACGCCTGAAGAGGTGCGGTTGATGGCGGATGACATGTTCGCGTTGGCGCGGGACAAGCGGGCGGCGACGGCGGCCCTGGTCGCGGCGGGGTGGGTGGAGTCTGACCATCCGCGCGACCCTAAGGACACGGCGACCGGCGGGCAGTTCACCGGCAAACAGGACGAAGGGCTGCCGACGCTGGAATGGCAGGACCCGCCGGAGCCGAAGGGCCAGGCTGGCGAGCGCAAAGCAGGCGGCTACTCGAGCGACCGGGCGTACGGGACGAACACCACGCTGGGCCGTGTGGGGGAGAGGGAGTTCACCGAGCTTACCGGCGGCAAGATCATGCACCCGGAGGGGAAGGGCGAGCAGTCCCCGATCGACGTTGTCGTCGGTGGCTACGGCTACGAGGTGAAGGCGGTGTCCACGGAGTCGACGTCGTTCAAGGCCACGCCGAAAAAGTACGAGATCGCGCAAAAGGCGGCGGAGGCGAAAAGGCTGGGGGTGAAACCGGCGCTGTCGATCGTTGTTGTCGACCGTGACACGAACAAAGCTCATGTGTATTGGCGGCCGGGGTTGAAGGGCGGGCGTCTGTCGAAGAACACCGGCTGGCGGTACGCGGGGTCGACGAGCTTGGACGCGGAGACCGCCAGCGGCTGGGACGAGAGCGAACACCCTCGTTACGCGCGTGGACAGTCGGACGGCGGGCAGTTCCGGCCGAAAGACACCGCCGGGGACGCGCTCTCCACGGACTGGATGGAGAAAGCTCGCGTACGCAGGGCGTTCCAGAACGAGAAGCAGGCCGAGGCGATGGCTGAGTATTACGCCCACGCGGGGGAGCGGACGAAGTACAAGGTGGGGGTGTCCACGAACTTGAAGGACGAGTGGGTTGGCTGGGCGGAGAGCACCGGCGAGCGGTTCGTAATGGAGGACGGGTCAACGGTCGCGATCGTAGACCCGACGCGGCAGGCGGTCTTGGACAACTGGGGCAACTGGACCGACGCGGAGGTTGCGTTCCTGCAGGGCGAGCTTCGCAAGCAGCTGTCCGACGGCGAGTGGGTCCAGGATCCCAACGGTGAGTTCGGTGAACGAGTATGGTCTTCGGGCGGGTTGCTCTCAGGCCAGTATGCGAAGGAGATCGGCCGGTCGTTGTCGCAGGCGCGTAACGAGGGCCGCCGGGTGTACGACCAGCTGGACAAACAGGCGATCATCAAGTCGATGGGCGAGGACTACGCGCGAGAGCAATACCCGGAGCTTTTCGAGCAGAAGGCGAAGAAGGTCACGATCGACCCGCGCTCCCAGGGCATCCCGGATGTTTACCTGTCTGAAAACGGGAAATTCAAGCCGGGGTTCGACGCGAAAGCGAAGAGCGACCTGGTGAACTCAGCACTCGACGTCTACCCGAAGCAGCAGGTGGTATCGACGTCGTCTGACACCGTGACACCACAGACACAGAGCGAAGTCACGCGATGGTGGAAGGAACGGAACGCGGACGAGCAGGCACGTAACAACTGGCCCGACAGCGAGATCTGGAAGATCGCGAAGAACGACCCGATGATGCCGGGAGATCTGCAGCTGAAGGTCAGGCAAGAGCAGAACGTCAGAGTAACCCGCAACGTGGAGTCGACGTTGTTGCACCGGTTCGACCCAGCGGAGGCGAGGCGGATCCTAACCGAGCGCGGGTGGATCGAGCATCTGTACAAGCGGGAGAACGCGCTGGGGCTGGCGTACCGCGAGCCACCCAGGACAGACCAGATGGCGCACGACCGGCTGAAAGAGATCTACGGCGACAACATGGGTGTGACGGGGTTCCACTACGGCCGCACACAAGAGCTTGTCGGGGAGGCGGGGGACATCCCGGACGAGATCCACAGGGGGCTGGCAGCGTCGGGGCAGAAGCTCTATTTCGGCACCGGCGAGAGTACCGACCTGGACGAGATGTGGCACATCCGGGACGAGAAGGCCAGAAACCGGGACCGCAGGACGATGAAACAGGTCGCCGGGTTCAACTCCCCGTCAAGCGGGACAACGATCATCAGCACCGACCCTCGGTACGGGTCGCAGGCTCTGGCGGCTCACGAGGTTGGCCACGCGATCGGTGATGTCTACACGATAGACAACAGCGACCGGCTGTACAGGTATCACCAGCAGTTCTACTCGAAGCTCAGGCGTTACTACGTGCAGGACGGGCCGAACGGGATCGCCGGTCGGCAGGAGCTTTGGGCAGAGTCGGTGGCGGACCATGTGCGCAGGAAGCGGGACGTGCGTCTGGGCAGGAAGCAGTATTACGAACATAGCGGGCCGTTCAAGAGCGCGGACACGTGGAACACCCCGGAGGGCCGAGAGTACCGACAGTGGGTTGACGACACGATGGCCCGTCTGGCGGAGGTCGACGTCGAGAGGATCAGCCCGGGCACTGGGGCGGTCGCTCCGGAGGGGTTCAGGTGGGTGCTCGACCCAGTGTTGGGGATCAACCTACTGGAGCCAAGGTGAACCCGAAGCTTGTCGATGGCGTGCTGTGGGTGCCCCGGAGGGCGGAGATCCCGGGTGTGATCGGTGACTACATGGCCCCGATCGACACGTCTGACCCGGAGTACGACGAGTGGATGACCGAACTCGAGCCTGACGACCCGTGGTCGGGCACGCCGCCGTTGTCAGACTGGGCGGAGGTGGACGCGGTCACTGCTGCAGGTTTCGACGAATCCAAACACCCGAGACAGCCAGGTGGGACGGAGCGCGGCGGACAGTGGCGCTCGACGCTCGAGACCGAAAGCTCAGATTTCCTGCGTGAGGTGGGGGTCCACGACGACGACGCCGCCGCGATGGCCCGGACGCTGCTGTCAGAGAGGGGTGAGCCGGAGGCCACGACGGAACAAAGATGGGCGCAGGCCGACCGGCTGCAGCAGGAAGAGGCCAGCATGTTGAAGGAAGCGTGGTCGGAGGGCGGGGAGAACGACTTCTATAGCGACCCGTGGCGGTTTTGGGCGGACAAGCAGTGGAGCGACGGCGGCAACGCGACGCTGCCCCCGGACTGGGCGAAGGGCTGGACCTGGGGTGAGGACGCGCTCGAGGTCGACCGCGCGATCTACGTCCATCCCCCGTTGGACACGGATATCGCGGTGTGGCGCGGCGCGTACGGCCAGTCAGACGAGCCATCGTCCCGGCCGATCGCGACGTCATTCTCCAAGTACGTGGCGACCAACTATGCGGACCGAGCCGGGACGGGGAAGACCGAGCATGTCCACCGGGTGTTGGTCCCGGCGGGTGCCCACGTGGGCTGGGACCCGGGGGAGTCGGAGATCGTGTTGCCCACGGGGACCATCCTGGAGTCGGCAGGTCCGAACCTGTGGGTTGCCAGGGTGCCGGAGCAGATGGTCGACCCGGAGGTCCTGCGTGCGGCCGGGTGGGACGAATCGAAGCATCCCAGAGATCCCGGGGGCGAGGCAGGCGGCGAGTTCGTCGAGGCGGGCGGCGTGGACGAAGGTCCGGCCCTGGGTTTGGGACGGCCCGGTCTGGAGGAGGAGCTACGGGCGAAGAACGCGGTGCCGGAGCTTGTGGAGCAGCAGATGGAGGCCGATCTGAAAGATTTCCTGGACAGCGCGGATCTGCAGATGCGGGTGCCGGAGTCCGCGCTCGAGGAGGCGCTGAAGGACGGCGAGTTTCTCAACCAGCACCAGGCGCAGGGGTCGCGGGGGATGGGCCGGTCTGTCGAGGGGGAGGCCCGGATGTTCGGGCTGGACACGACCAACCCGGCGGACCTGCCGAAATACGGCTATCTGGGACCGGACACCGACGGGGTGACTGACTACGGGCCGATCAAGGTTGTCTTCAAGGACAATGTGAAGGACCGGGCGACGTTCACGGTGAACGACAGCCTGCTGATGGGGAGTGATGTGATCCCGTCCCCGGTGCGCGACCCGTCTTATCTGTCCGCGAATCTGGCGCAGGTCGAGGAGGTGGCGGCCGGAGCTTGGAACGAGCCGTTGGATTCCACCAGCGGCGAGATGGCGACCAACCTGCGCTACGGCGGCGAGGAGTTCTATGCTGACGGTGAGATGTGGCACGACGCGCTCGCGTTCGAGCGTACGTCGATCCCGTATGTGGAGGCACAGATCTACGGGAAGCTCACACCGGCGGACATCGCCAGGGTGGAGGTCCTGGACGAGCAGGACTGGGACCTGGAAAGCCCGTTGACCGGTTTACCGTTGGTGTCCGACCGTGCTACCATGGAAAGGGTGCTTGACCAGCTCGCAGCCCGTGGGATCGAGATCTCGTACTATCAGCCCGCCGGGGATTACAGCGGGGAGTGGGCGTGAGTGTGCTGGCGGTCAGGGGCGGGGCGCGTCTGGTCGACGACGGCGACGGGATGGGCCACATCGAGTCCGGGAACGGCATAGGGCCGACGGTCCCTGTCGACGCGATCTTGAAATGGGGCTACTGGCAGGTCCCGCCGGTGATGGCGGCGTCGGTGCCGATGGAGGGCGAGGAGCCGCTAATCCGGAAGTACGAGCAGGTTCTGCAACGGAACGCCATCCGGTGCAGCAAGAACTACCAGGCGGCGTCACGGGTGACAACGGCGGCGGGGGCGGAGCAGAACCGCAACCCGCAGTTGAGCGAGATCCTGGACGCGATGACCTTGCAGGATTCTACGGACAAAGCTCTGGCCGCCGCGAGGAAGAAGCTGGCGAACGAGGCGGCGGCGCAGATGGCTCTCGAGCTAGGGATCTCGTTCGCCGCTGTCTCCCCGTACGTCCGCGACCTGGTTGCGGCGCAGGCGGGGGTCCAGGCGGAGAGGATCACCGCTGGTGTCCGGGACATCGTGGCGAACATCATCCTCGACTCGATCACCCAGGGGTGGGACGTGCCGCAGACCGCGAGCCAGATCTACGAGCAGTTGGTGGACGCGAAGCCGTGGCAGGCGACGATGCTCGCCAGGACGGACCTGGTGGCGATGAAAAACGGCGGGAGCTTCGCTGCGGCGTCGGTGCTGGCGGAGAGCGCGCCGGTGTTCAAACGGTGGAAGAACGCGGACGACGAGAAGGTCCGTCCGACCCATGTGGAGGCGGAGGACCAGGTTGTCAAGCTTGACGCGCCGTTCACCGTGGGGGGGGCGCAGCTGATGTACCCTGGAGATCCTGCCGGTCCTGACAACGAGGTGATCAACTGCCGGTGCACGCTGGTCTATACGGATGACCCGGCGGTGATGGTGTCCGCAGGGTGGGATGAATCGAAGCATCCCCGCCATCCAGAAGGCTCGAGCGAGGGAGGGAAGTTCGCGCCGAAGGGCGAGGAGCTTTTCCAGTCCGAGCCGGAGGACTGGTCGACGGTGTTGTCTCACCAGGCGGAGATGGAGCAGCTGTGGGAGGAGCAGAAATACCGGGACTTGGCGTCCGCGAACGACAGAGGGATACGGGCCGACGAAAGTGTGCGGGCGAAGATCGGGGTTCAGGACAAGCTCGCGGCGAAGCTCAACGGGGACGCTGATTTCAAGAGCTTGGTCCGGGCGCTCGACCCGTATGAGGATTGGAAGCAGGAGTTCGAGCCGGGTGGGTCGATGGCCACGGCGGACACGGTGGAGAAACAGACGGCGGCGTTAGCGGTCGCGAACTGGGCTAGATCTTCTGGTGACAGCGATGCGATCGCGTTGCAGTTCCAGCTGGCGGCGGAGCAGGAGTTCGGTCTAGAGCCGAACGAGTTCATCCACAAGGCGTGGGAAGAGACACAGCAGCACTATGCTGATGCGCAGGGCATGACCTTGGAGGAGTGGCAGGCGCAAGGGCCGGAGGCCACAAGCCGGGAGCTTTTCACTCCGCAACAGATGGCCGGGGCCAGGAAGTTCGTACGTGCGCAGTACGACCTGACGCAGCAGATGTTCAAGGACGCGGGGATCACCCATGTCTATGCCTACCGGGGGATGAAGTTCGGAGATCCGAGCGGCCCGGCAGGTCCTCCTGGGGCGATCACGGAGAGCTTGCAGCGCGGGGCAGACCAGTTCATCTCACGTAGCGAGTTTTGGGAGAAAGACGACCGGAGGGGGACCCCGCCCAAGCAGGGTGACTACCCGGGGATGGACATCCTGTCTGTCCATCAGAACCCGTTGTCTTCGTGGGCGCACAGCTTCAACTCTGCTAACAGTTTCGCCAACGGGAACGCGCGGGTGCATTCTTTGGCTGGCACGAAGATCGATGTCCGCCGGGTGTTGTCAACCCCGTTTACAGGGTTCGGGTGTCTTGACGAGGACGAGATGGTGGTGTTGGGTGGGACGGACATGGACGCTATGGTGTGGTCGTGGTTCGATGGGGACTGGTCGCCACCGGCGGACCAGGAGTTCCATCTACAGTGGACAAAGGCGAAACCGTGAGCTTCAATCCGGACGAGCAGCTGGTGAACGCGGACTGGCCGAAAGAGACGTGTGACTGGCCGTTGGATGTGACCGGTCGGTGCGATGAGCGCGCGATCGTGGCGGCGGGGTTCGACGAGAGCAAACACCCTCGGCACCCGTCCGGCTCGAGCGAAGGAGGCAGGTTCGCGACGCTCGACGTGGGGGACCGCGAGGCAGGGATCTACAAGCTGGAGGACCTGGCAGCGGGGGAGGTGTTCAAGTACCAGGGCCAAGACCCTGGGGGGCCAGGCTCGATCCAGTGGTTCCGGATAAAGCACCCGACCGGCGACGAGGGCACCACGGTGGAGAACGTCGAAACCGGTGAGGAGATGAAGCTGCCGCCGGGGGTGGATCTGCAGGTGGAGGTCCCGGGGATTGTCTATGGGGTGGATGCTCCACTGGAGCCGGTGGTCGCGTCCGATGTGGAGGACAGGGGCGGCTCGACCTCGAATAAGGTTTATTGGGCGACTATCGACGGCGTGGAGTATGTTGCCAAGCCGATCAACGAGGAGGGCGCGCGGCTGCGCGACTTTGTGGAGCCGGGGCGGGATATCCAGCGAGAACTGGCGGCGCAGGTGATGGCTGAGGAGATCAAGAACGCCAGCCCGGGGTTGTCGCCGGACCTGCGGGTCGCGCCGGTGGTAGAGGCGAACATCGCGGGGCTGGGTCATGTGGCCTTGTCGACCAAGGTCGAGGGCGATGAGGCCGACGGCATCGATTTCATCACGGACGAGGAGGCACGAGCGATCACGCTGTACGACTACGTGATCGGCAACACCGACCGGCACTTGGGCAACGTGATAGAGGCCCCCGAGGGGGAGATCTGGTTGATCGACCAGGGTCTGGCGTTCCCGTCGCAGAACGAAGACCAGTTCGGCCGGTTCCACGTTCTGGACAACAAGCAGCGCTTCGGGGAGACCGAGTTCGATTTCCCGGACGCGAAGCAGTCGGACGCGATCGGCGGGATGCTCGAGGACTGGGAGAGGATCGACACCCGGCTGCGGCCATACCTGACCGAGGCCGAGCGCAGGGCGATGTGGCGCAGGCTCGAGTACATGAACAACGGTGCAGGCAAGTTCCCGACAACGGACGAGTGGAAGGCGGGCGTGATCGACGAGATGGTCCAGGGCTATGGCTGGCACCCGTCGGTGACCCTGGGGCAGGAGGAGGACTGATGGCTGTCGCGATCGTACGGGACGGGGAACCTATCGCCAGGTTCGACAACGACGGTTCGTTCCACGGGGACAAGTGGGTGCTAGACCTGTTGCAGGGCGTCACCGTGGTCGACAGCGAGGGCCTGGTGCCGCCGGAGGCGACCGAGCGTTATCTGGCGGCGCTGCCGGAGGCGCTGGCGGGGAGCCGGGTCTGGGCCGAACCGGTGGTAGACTAGCGACATGGCTGGTCCCGCTGGTACACTCCCGTCCGTGAGCATGACCGCCGCTCAGTTCTCCGCCGACCAGCGCGAACGCCTGGCCAGGTCCGGTGTCGCGATGAAGGGCGGGGGGTTCCCGATCCGCAACAGGTCGGACTTGAAGAACGCGATCATGGCGTTCGGCCGGGCGGGGGACAAGGCAGCGGCGAAACGCCACATCATCAAGCGGGCGAAGGCGCTCGACGCGGTGGATGCACTGCCGGAGGGTTGGGGCGTCACCGCGAGCCTGGTTGCTTCGTCGAAAAACGCCAGGAAGCGGAAGATCGACAAGGTGATGGCCGAGTTCAAGGCCGGGACTTTGAAGTCGTCGACCGGCGCGAAGGTGACCGACCGGAAGCAGGCGTTGGCGATCGCGCTGTCCGAGGCTAGGAGCGTGACAGCGGCGACGTTCGACGAGTCGAAGCACCCTCGCAATCCAGAAGGATCGAAGGGTGGGGGACAGTTCCGAGCGATCCAGGTTGTCCCGGTCTCCCGTGACACTGCGGAGGTGCAGGTTGACGGGGAGACGATTGGGGAGATCGACCTGGCCGAGGCGTCTGGCCCGGAGGGGATGGACCAGGGGGCTATGCAGGAGCAGGTAGTGGACACGTTGAACGAGCAGAACGTGACCCACGTTTCCGGCCGGGATATTCAAGATGCGGTGAGCGAGGCTGCTGGCACGCTGGACGGCACACAGGTCGATTCGTACGCGACCGGCGATTTCGACCAAGCAGATTTCGATGCGATCGAGTCCCACGCAAAAGAATGGCTCGACCAGGGGTACGAGCCTAGCGACTCCGAGCCTGGCGAGTGGTTGCAGCTTACCGACCCGGAGACCGGGCATGTTGTCACAATCGGACCGGATGGCCCGGAGGACGAGGAGGACAGCATGGGAGCAAGCGCACTTACCGCTGCCGCTGCCGGTCTCGCGCCGTTGACACCTCCGAAAACGTGGTTCGAGAACCCGAAGCTCGAGGGGCCAACCCCGATCACAGTCACGGCGGACGGCCGGGTGTTCGGCCACGCCGCGCTGTGGGGCACCTGCCACACCGGGGTCTCCGGGGTGTGTAGGACCCCGCCGAGGTCGCAGTCGGGCTACCGGTATTTCCACCTGGGGGAGGTGGACACGGACGGCGGACCGGTCCATGTGGGTCGTGTCACAATGAACACGGGCCACGCTCCTCTGACGGCATCAAGGGAGCAGACGGTCCGCCATTATGACGACACCGGCACCTGCGCCGCCCATGTGTGCGCGTACGAGGACGAGCACGGGATCGTGCTGGCGGGGTCTTTGCTGCCGGACATCCCGGCGGAGCAGGCGAGGCGGTTGAAGGGTGCGTTGGTGTCGGGGGACTGGCGGTCAATCGGCGGCCAACTGGAGATGGTGGGGATGCTGGCGGTGAATGTCCCGGGGTTCCCGGTACCGAGGGCAATGGCCGCGTCGTTGATCATGGAGGACGAGCCACACACGATGAGTTTGGTGGCGGCGGGGGTGTACTGTTCGCCGGAGGACGAGGCCAGGAAGCTGAAGGCGCTTGTGGCCAGGGCGAAGGGGGTGGACGGTCTGGTGGATTACGCGATGGGTGGGTCGAAGCAGCAACGCCGGATGGGGGTCACGGCCGCTGGCCGCCCGTTTGACTCGGCCAAGCATCCCCGTAAGCCGAAAGGACCGGGGGGCGGGCAGTTCGCGAATCTGGCGGGGTTGTCAGATGAGGCGGCGGCAGAGGCGATAGATGCCATCACGTTCAATGACAAAGTTACAATCATGATCCCGGCGGGCGGCGGAGAGTTCAAAGAAAAGACCGGTCGAGCGAGGATAAAGAGTAGCCATGGTTGGGCGCTCAATATGGGCGGAGCACATGGCACCCCCGGTGTCGCGACCGAGCGGAATATTGTGAAAGTCAAGCCCGGGTCGAAGGCCTGAGCGCCGCATCTCTTAGTTTCGCTGTCCAGCACCATCCGTCCAGGGCCGAGCTTCTTCCCCGGCTAGGTCTCCCCCAGGCGGAGATCGTGGCGGATCCAGACCCGACCGGCCCGGCGTGGGCGTGGCGGACGTACCGGGAGGCTCTGCTGCGCACGCCTGAGGACTGCACCCACCGTGTGGTCATCCAGGACGACGCGCTGCCCGTGGTGAACCTTGAGGCGGCGGTGGCGGCCCAGGTGGCCGACTGCCCCTGCAGGGTTCTCGTGCTGTTCGTCTCCGGCCAGGCCAGGCACACGGTCAACGATATGTACACAGCGGATCGCGAGGGCGAGTCGTTCTGCAGGCTCAACCTGAGAGACCATTTCATCCCGGCGGTGGCGGTGGTGTGGCCCCGCGAGTTCTGCCTCCCGGTGGTCGAGTGGGCGGACAAACGGAAATGGAACGCGAACGCGCTAAGGTCGGACGACGCGATCCTCCGCGAGGCTGCTCATTCGCTGGGGCTGGAGGTGTGGGTGACGGTGCCGTCGCTGGTCGACCATGTGGACGACGTGCCGTCGGTCATGGTTGGCGGTGTCCGAGGCGGGAAAAGCCGACGGGCTGCGGTACCACATCCGAGCCTACGCTAAAAGATTGCGGGCTGTCCGCATTTGTTGCTAGACTAGGCACCAGTCTTAGGCCGGTTGCGTAGCAGCGGCGGACAGCCCGGGCGTAGCCCTACGGCGAGAAGTGTAACTTCGACGTAGGAGTGAAGATGGACAACAAGCTCTTTCCCGGGCTTCCCATCGACCTTTCTACGCTGTCTGTCGAGGAACTGACCGAGAAGCTCGAGCAGTACCAGGCAGTAGCGCAGAAGATCGGTGACCGGGACCCCGACACACTCGGGGACCTCTCGATGGCCGACGTGCTGGAGCAGTTCCAGGCCGGTGTCGAGGACATCGAGAAGATCCGCGAGGAGATCGAGGCCAAGGGCGCGGTGGACGAGGAGTTCAACGCGAAGCTGGTCGATCTGCAGCAGAAGGCCGGTGTCGAGTCGGTGAAGGCCGAGAGCGACACGGGCGACGAGGACGACGGCGACGGCGACGGCGAGCCTGCCGAGCCGGTGCCCGGTCCGGAGGTCGTGGCAGAGGCAGAGCCGGAGGCCGTCGAGGCCGAGGTGCTCGAGCCGGTCGCGGCGTCAGCACGGTTCAACCGGAAGCCGCTCCCGAAGTCACAGGGCACGGAGCACGAGCCGGTTGTCACCGTGGACACCACCCCAGGGTTCGTCGCTTCGGCGGGGATCCCGGGCGTGGCCGAGGATTCGGTGCTGGACCGCAAGGCTCTCGCTCGCGCGCTCGTCAAGAAGCGCAACCAGGCCACGTCGACCCCGAAGGGGATGCAGGAGAAGGTCGTTGTCGCCAGCGCGAACTACGGCGACAGCTGGCCCGAGGAGCGCATCCTCCGTGGCGACCTGGAGGCCGACCAGGCGAAGGTCGACGCCGTGATCAACCCGGTCGCGTTGACCGCGTCCGGCGGGCTGTGCGCCCCGGTGGCGAACTACTACGAGATCCGTAACTGGTCCAGTTCGGCGCGGCCGGTGCGGGACGGAGCGCTCGCAGGGTTCAACGCGGTGCGCGGCGGCCTGAAGTTCACCCAGGGGATCACCCTGGCGGAGATCGACGAGGGTGTCGGCGTCAAGACCGCCGCGCAGGACGCAGCCGGTGGGACCACGGCGGCGAAGACCTGCCAGATCATCGAGTGCCCCGACTTCGACGAGGTCGAACTCGACATGATCTACAGGTGCCTCCAGTTCGGCAACCTCAACTCGAGGGCGTGGCCGGAGATGGTGGCGGCGTTCGTGGACGCGGCAACGTCGGCGCACGCTGCGCTGGCCGAGACCCGGATCCTCGACGCGATGGCGGCGTTCTCCACGCTGGTCGGCACGGTCGCGCCGTCCTACGGGGCGTTCTCGACGGTGCTCTACACGCTGCTCCGCGAGGCGGCCGGGATGCGCTCCCGCCACCGCCTGCCGGACGGGGTGGTCCTGCGGGCCGTGTTCCCGGCCTGGACGGCAGATCTGCTGCTGGCGGATCTGATCAACAGCCAGTTCTACCGCTTCGAGAAGACGCGGGACGGGATCGCTGCGGCGATCCGCGACCTGGCCAACATCCAGATCACGTGGACGCCGGATGGCACGACCACCGGCGGCCAGGTGTTCGGCGCTCAGGGTTCTGGGGCGATCGTCGGGTTCCCGACGACGGTCCAGTTCTTCCTCTATCCGGAGGGGTCGTTCCTCTTCCTGGACGGCGGGACCCTGGACCTGGGCATCGTCCGTGACTCGATCCTCAACAACACCAACGACTACCAGATGTTCGCGGAGACCTTCGAGGCCGTCGCGTTCATCGGGATCGAGTCGCTGCTGACCACGGTCACCGTTTGCCCGAGCGGTACCACCGGTCCGACGGCGACAGCCATCACCTGCTAGATGAGAGAAGCTAGGAGGGAGACGGGATCATGAGCACGACATTCGGCCCGACGGTTGGTGTCGACGGCCCAGTCCCGTCTCCCCCTCGCTACAGTCTGCTGTCGGTCGCGCGGATCAACCCGCCGAACTGGCTGCAGCAGAACCAGGAGCCGGATCTCCACTACCTGTCAGGGGTGGAGGTCTGGCCGTACCCCGATGCCCGTTCGGGCGACGTGCACAACCCGTGTGCAACCGGGACAACGGACGAGAAGGCTGACCAGCAGGAACTCCCTGTCCCGGAGTTCGGGTCGTTCGCGGCATACGAGACGATCGAGTGTTCGACAAGGTCGATCTCGGAGGACTACGATCTGTGGGCGGCTCGAGCGGTAGCTGCGCTCCAGGCCACAGAGTCGTACCAGGTGGAGGTGCAGTTCGCTCGCGGGCTGCGCCTGCCGTTGACACCGCATCTGACCGATTCCAACGTTACCTTGGTGGACAACACTGGGTTGTCTCCTGAGCGTGCGTTGGCCGCGTTGGTCCAGTCAGCTGGACGGACGGGGTCGGAGTTCGTGGTCCACGCAGACCCGGCGACCGCTGTGGCTCTCACAGCGGATGTCCTGGTCGAACGCGAGGGCACGGACTTGCGGGTGATCGCCACCGGTTCGAAGGTCGTAGTGGGCGACGGTTACGTGGATTCGCGGCCAGCGGGCGGTCTCGCCCCCTCGGCCACGCTGTCCTGGATGTACGCGACCGGCCCGGTCGATGTCCACAGGTCGGGAATCGAGGTCATTCCAGGTTCGGCCAGGGAGGCGATGGACAGGACCCAGAACTTCATCACCATCAGGGCCGAACGTTACTACGTGGTGGATTGGGACACCGTGCTTCAGGACGCGGTGCTCGTCAACAGAGCGGCTTAGGAAGGAGTTAGAGATGCCACAGGCTCCTGAGATCTGCGCAATCCCCCTGCACGTCTGCCGCTTCCGCGTGACGCGCCTGAATGCAGACGGGTCCATCTTCTACGGTCCGAACAACGTTTACGTCTCGGACAACCTGATCTCGATCGGTCGGAACCCGAACGTCGAGATCGGTCTCGAGTCCTCGCTGGTCGGCGGCTGCGGTTGCATCGTCGCGACGCGGAAGGACCCGGATCGCTTGAAGCGGTTCGACTTCGTGATCAACCAGGGTGCGCTCGAACCGGCGATGTTGGAGATGATGACCGGTGCGGACCTGATCACCGACACGTCGGATTCGCCGGTGCCGATCGGGATCTGGTACCCAGACCAGATCGGCTGCACGTTCGTCCCGGTGTGGGCGGCGATCGAGTTCTGGGCTGACGCCTGGGTCGGTGACGCTGCTGACCCGGACTGGCCGTACATCCACTTCCTGTATCCCAGGACAACCTGGCAGGAAGGGTCGATCACGTCGGGGAACGATTTCTCCCCGCCGGTGATCAACGGGTTCACGAAGTCCAACCCGCTGTGGGGTGTCGGGCCGTACAACGACCAGCCGGAGGCGGTGCCTACGGGCGCTCCTGGCGGCTGGTGGTACGACACGGCGGTGCCGCCTGCGGCGGAGTGCGGCTACCAGACGGTGGCGACACCGTAGTGAGGTCCCTGCGAACGGGGGGCGGCCTGCGGGTCGCTCCCCTGGCGGAGGTGAATGTTGTCTAGCTTGCTACCTGAGGTCGGGCCGTGCCTGGCGTGGATCGACGAGAACGACCTGGCGGAGACTTGTGCGGACGCGGCCGGTACGGATGAGGCGACGTTGGCGAAGCTCCAGGAGGCCGCGACGGTCTCCTCGATGCTGCTGTACGAGCTTTCCGGCGAGCAGTACACTGGTTCGTGCTCGAAGCAGGTCAGGCCGTGCGGGTCGAACGACGGGTGCGGCTGGTCCTGGTCCGAGGTCCTGTCCCCGTCGGAGGCGTCGAACTGGGCTGTCTCCTGGATGGTGGGGATGGCTGGCTGGGGCTGGTACGCGGACGGCAAGGTCGCGTGCGGGTGCAGGCATGTGTCGCGGGTGACGCTCGAGAACTACCCGGTGACAGCGATCACTGAGGTGCAGATCAACGGTGTGGTGGTCGACCCGGCGACCTATGTCCTGCGGGACTGGCGCTACCTGGACCGGGTGACCGCGACCCCCGGCGACCAGACACTGGTGTGGCCACAGTGCCAGAACATGAACCTGCCGCCGGGGGAGGTCGGGACGTGGACGGTTGACTACACGTTCGGTGTGGTCCCCCCGCTGCCTGGGGTGCTGGCGGCGAAGCAGCTAGGCTGCGAGATCTTCAAGTTTCTGTCCGAGGGCGAGTGCAGCATCCCCGACGGGGTGACGCAGCTGACCAGGCAGGGCTTGTCGATGAACCGGGAACTGTTCATGTCGTGGGGGATGAAGGGCGGCCAGTGGGCGACGGGGTTGTCTTGGGTCGACGGGTTCCTGGCGGCGTATAACCCGACCGGTGCGCAGCGGAGGTCCTCGGTGTGGAGTCCGGATCTCGAGACCTACCCTGTGCAGGTCGGTGCCTAGCGTTGTCAACACTCCGTACGCGTTCGCGCTCGAGCTTCTGGGGATCGCGAACGCGGGCTTGGCTGAGACGGCGGCTGGGGCGATCGCGCGCGCGTTCGTCAGCGCCGGTTTACCGGCCCTGGACTGCGTACCGCAGCTGACGGTCCACGTGGCTGGCACCGGGACGCTCCCGACGCGTCCTCTTGGACCTTTGGACGACGGGCACGGTCGGGGCTACGGTCTGGTGCGAACGGTCTCCTTCTGGGTCACGGTGGTCCGCTGCGCGCCTGTCTTCGGGGAGAAGGGCCAGCCACCGTCGATGGCCAAGCAGCAGCAGATAGCTCAGATCGTCGACCAGGACTTCTGGGCGATCTGCAACGCGGTCTACCAGGCCGACCGCGCCGGAGGGTTGTTCGACGGGGCTTGCTCCGAGGTGTTCCACGAGGGGGCAACACCGTTGGATCCGTCCGGCGGTGCGCTCGGCTGGGTGATCCGATTCCGCTGTTCGGTGCAGGGCACCGGCCCGATCTACACTCTGGGGACATGACGTTCGTCGCGAACCCCAAGGGGATAGACGAGCTTTTCAACAGCCCGGAAGGTCCGGTGGCGAAAATACTCGGCCGGATGGCGGTCAAGGTGGAGTCTCAGGCGAAGCTCAACGCCACCGGCGCACAGGTGGTGGGGGCGCTCAACCGTGAGGGGCGGGGACCACGGGTCAGGACGAACAACCTCAGGTCGTCGATCACCTGGGTGTTCGGCCGGGACGCGATCGGCCTGTACGCGGCGGTCGGCACCCCGGTCTACTACGGCCGCTACCTGGAGCAGGGGTTCTCCGCCGGTGGCGCGATCTACAAGTATCCGTTCCTCAAGCCAGCGCTGTCAGTCCTGTGAGTGCCCCCTGGCCGCTACTCCAAAGCGGCTGTCGTGCTCCGGGCCGATGTAGTGCACCACCGACCTCCACCGCGCCGACGGTCCTCCAACCGGCGGCCGTGTTATTCGTCCATCCGGACAACGGACGACCCCTCGAGCAGGGGGGGCGAGGGACGATAGCAGCCATGGTCGGGCTGGTCAAGTGCTAGGCTCCGGCGGTACCCGTTGCGAGGAGGAGCAGTGACCACAACCGAACAGCCGAACGTCCAGGTCGGCATCCAGGGGGAGAAGGACTTCGACCAGGAGCGCGCGCGCAAGAACCGCCAGCGGATCTTGACGTTCAAAGCGGGGGGAGAGTCTTTCCACGTGAAGGCGAACGTCCGGCCGGAGGACATCTACCCGCAGGCGACCGAGGCAGAGATCGCGGACAAGAAGATGATCTGGGATGTGTACGACCGGTACATCCGGTCGATGGTTCTCGACGAGGAGGCCGAGACCTGGGACAAGGTGCGGCGGTCTGCCGATCCAGCCTTGAACCTGCAGGATCTCGAGGACATCGTGTCATGGCTGATCGAGGCAGCGTCGGGCCGCCCTACAGAGAAGCTCTCGTCCTCTGGTCGTGGGCCAGGTCAGTCCGGGGCTACGTCGAGGGATCACTCGGCCTTGCGAACAACGTAGACTACGACCTGAGGGCATACTTGAACGCGGCATATGTTCTGTACGTGCAGGAGTTCCAGTCGCAGGGCGAGCCGCTGGCGTTCGCACGTGAGCGCGCGCACGACACGTTCCTGACGCCTGAGGAGCTTCGCCGCAAGCAGAACGCCGCAGCCCTCAAGAACCTGGGGGCAAGGTGAGCAACCCAGAGGTCGGTGAGGCGTATGTCAAGATCCGGCCTGTTGTCGGGGATGACTTCCCGCAACAGGTCGGGACGCAGGTCAACGAAGCTCTGAAAACGGCGCAGGCGCAGGCCGACAAGGTCGTCGACGAGACCACGAAGAAGATCGCGGATCTGCAGCTTCGGGCGGAGGCTGCGGCGCTCCGGCAGGACCCGGTCGGGGCGTCGCGACTGGGTGCTCAGGCGAACCTGGAGCAGGTTCTGTTCGCGGCGCAGCAGTCGCGCGCCCAGGCAGCTTCGCTGGTCGGGCAGGACCAGGCGGCGATGCGGGAACTTCTGCTAGCGTCGGCCGACGCGTACGACCAGGCGTCGGTCAAGCTGCAGGAGCTTATCGCCAGGTCGCAGCGGACCGGCAAAGAGGTCGCTGCGCCGGGGGTTTTGTCCAAGATAGAGGAGCTTGCCGGGGGCGGGACACGCGGCGGCTCGAGGGGCGGCATCGCCGGGATCTTGGGTTCGGTCGGCCGTCTGGGTCTGGCCGGAGGTGTGGCGTTCGCCGGGTTCCAGGCGATCGGCCAGATCTCCCAGATGCTCAAGGCCACGGGCGACGAGGCTTATACCGCGCAGGGGAAGTTGAGGAACTTCGGCGCGGAGATTCTCACCGGGAACATCATCGGCGGGATTAGGGCTTTGGCGGCGGAGAAACCGGCGACGATCGTCGGTAGCTTAGCGCAGTCGCTGGCAGATCTGAAGGCGAAGTCAGACCCGCTGGTGGTGACGCAGGAGAAGCTGACCGCTAAGTTCGAAGAGTCGCCGGAAGCATTGAAGGAGTACCTGGGCATCTTGGTGGCGTTCGGCAAGATCAGTATTGACACCGCTGTCCAGATGGAGAAGATCACGCGGGATCTGGAGGCGCAGACGATCGGCGCTCGAGCTTCGGCGGACGCGTGGGCCGACTTGGCGCGGCGGATCCAGGAGGCCGGGAGCGAAGCGGCTGTCCTGGGGGAGCGAGGAGGCGATTTCGGTCGTGGCGCTGGGGGGGTCGACGCGCAAAAGGCGGCGCGCGCGGCGGGGCTGGACCCGACGGTGTTCCAGGCTGGCACGGGGGGCCAGGCGGTGGCGGACCAGGTCCGGGAGGACCGGGCGGGTCGGATCAGGGACGAGGGGGACCGTTTGGCGGCGCAGCTGGCTGCTGCGAAGATCACGCAAAAGCACGCCCGGGAGCTTTTCGAGAACCTGAAGGACGGCGCTGGCGGGGCGGCGGCGGCGTACGCGGCGTTGTCCGCCGCGACGACGAAGGTGATCGGCTACCAGAACCAGATCAAGGACAACGCGGAGGCGGCGGCTGCGACGGCGACGGCGGCGGCGGACGCGAAGAAGAAGGAGGCGGCGGCGGCGGCCGAGGCCGTGGCCGCCGACAAGAAGGCCGGGTACGAGCAGACGTTGGAGAACAACCTGGCGAAGGCCGCGTTGACCAAGCGGAAAACGGATGATCTGGCGGCGTTCGCCACAGCGATCGACTATTGGAAGAGCTTGGCGCACAACGCGACCTCCGCTGGCGACCGGGCGGACGCGGCGGCACATGTGATCGACCTGCGTAGCCGCCGTCAGAAGTTCCTGGCAGGGGAGGCGGACACCGGGGCGGAGCACACGGCGGCGGAGTTCAAGGAGCTTCAGATTCAGAACCGTATCGCGGCGGCCGGGTTGACCCCAGGGATTGCGGACGACAAGCGGTTTGCGAAGCAGCTGGTGGATTTCTGGAAAGAACAGGTGAAGAACGCCACCGGGTTCGAGAAGGAGCAAGACAAGTCGAGGCTGATCGCCGCGAGGCTCGCGTTGCAGGCGTTGTCCAAAAAGACACAGGAAGGCGACTCGCCAGATGTGTTTATCGCGAAGCTCTACGAGAGCGCGGCCGACCAGTTCCGCCGGTTCGGATCGAACTTCACCGCCACCCGTGGTGGGTTGCTGGCACCGCAGGATGCTCGGGGCGAGCTTGCCGGGATCTTGGGCGGGGGCCAGGCGAACGCGTGGCAGACGATCTCGAGGACCACGACCGCGCAGCTGTCTGAGTCGAAGCGGCAGACGGCGTTGCTCCAGATTATCGCCGGTGGGCCGGTGCGGAGGATCACGGGGGTGCCGGTGCCGAAGTCGGCGCAGGATCTTGGCCAGAAGATCGCGGACAACGTGGCCCGGGGGTTGTAGATGCCGATCGCTGACTGGAATGTTGCTGCTACGTTGGCGTCGGTCTACGGCGACCTGTCGTTGAACGCGACGTCCGGTGATCGCTACCTGTTGAACAATGCGGAGTGCGACATGTGGCAGGACGTCCGGGCGCAGCTGTTGAATGTCCCGACCGAGGACGGCGGGCTGGTCCAGGAGCGGTTCCTGACCGGCTCCCGGTTGAAGCTGGTGGTGCAGCTGTGGGAGGACGACGGGATCGCGTGCGACGAAGCGCTCGAGCGGATGGTGGACACTTTGGCGAAGCACGCAGGGTCGATGTTGAAAGCAGCGATGTCCGGTCGGTTCCTGTGGGACCCCGACGGCGCGGGCGTCCGCTTGCTCGACTACATGCAGCAGACGGAGCGGATGACGTTCAAGCAACCGGCTGGCGCGCCGATGGAGGCGACGTTGCTGTTCGACTCTCCGTTCCCGTATGCGATCGATTTTACTCAGATCGCCACGAACATCACCGGCTCCACTGCTCTGAACAACACGGGCAACACGGCGTTCTATCCGGTATTCAAGGTCAACGGCGCGTCGTCCGCGTTCACGTTGTCCAACGACACAACAGGTCTGGCGATCGTCTATGACGACAGCCTGCCGGGGGCGGCGGCGATCCCCGGCGGCAGCTACCTGGAGATCGACACATTCCGCAATACTGCGTACCTGAACGGAGCGGGGGCGAACTACAAGGACGGGATCGACGTCGAGATGTCCGATTTCTTTCCGTTGTGGCCGGGGAACAACGTGATCTCGATCACGGGCGCTCCGTCGGTGGATGTGCTGTGGCAGGCAGCCTGGCTGTAAGGAGGACAGATGTTGCAAACCGGCTATATCGAGATGACCCGGCGCGAACGGATCGTGCTGGACACGCTCCTGGAGGAGCACAGCGACGCAAGGGCGACGTTCGCCCGGCGCGACCCGGGCGAGTCAGGACCTATCTTGGTCCGGGTCGCTGATAGGGTGTTCGAGGTGGATGAGCAAACAGCAACAGAGGTGACGGATGGCTAGCGCCCCGTATCCGACCGGGATGAAGAAGCTCCTGGACGCGGATATCGACATGCTGGTCGACGACATCGTCGCGCTTCTGTACAACGGGACGTTCAGCGCGGCTCACCAGTTCATCTCCGATCTGTCCGGGACGATCAACGATCGTTCGGGTCCGCTGTCAGGCAAGACAACGACGGCGGGCGTGTTCGACGCGAACAACGAGACGGTGACCACAGTCCCGGCGTCGACGACGCTCGCGGTGGTGATCGCGAAAAGCACGGGGGTCGACGCGACCTCGCCGTTGATCTGCTATCTGGAGCTTGCTTCTCCGTTCGTGCTGGCGTCGATTGCAGACGTGTCGATCGTCTGGAACGTCTCCGGTATCTTCCAACTCGCGGCTTGCCCGTAGGAGGCATGATGGCACACGAAACAAGCGTGACGGCGGCGAGCCAGGCCGAACTGGAGACGGTTCTGGGGAGGCGTTGGTACAGCCGGTGGCTCGAGCGCAACGCGTTCACCGCTGACGAGCCGCCCACGGACGAGGAGCAGGCGGCCGGGGTGCAGGAGCTTCTCGACGTCTTCGTTGCCGAGGGTGGCACCAAGGGCGGGGGGGCGTTCAACGCGTACTGCAGTTGCGGTTGGGCGGCGAACAACCCGGTGCCGGCCGAGGAGCATGCTCAGGCCGCAGCTGACGAGCATCGCATCGCGATCTACGGGGAGGTGTAACAAGTGGCGAACATCAAGACAGCGTACGGCTCCAACGGCCAGGCGCTGACCATCACGCTCGCTTCCCTGGCGGATTCGAGTACCGCAGGTCGCGAGTCGACGGCGGTGAGCAACACGTCCGATCTGTTCTTGGATGTGCTGATCACAGCGAAGATCAAGGGCGCGAACTCCGGCTCGATCGTTGCTCCCTCGTCGGCGTTTGTCTACGCGTACGCCAGCGTCGACGGCGGGTCTGAGTGGCCGGACACGGTGACCGGCACCGACGCGGCGATCACGTTGAACAACCCGACCCAGTTGAAGCTGCTAGGCGCGATCTACGCGGCGGCGATCAACACGACGTACAAGGGCGGCCCGTGGTCTCTTGCCGCGCTGTATGGCGGCCGGATGCCGGAGAAGTGGGGCGTGGTTGTGGTGAACGACATCGGCACGGCGTTGTCCGCGACCGGCGGAGACCATGGTGTCGAGTGGCAGGGCATCTACGCAACGGCGACCTAGATGTTCAGCCGTCTGGTCCCGCTCAACACGATCCCTGTACGTGTGGGGCTGTTGCAGTGGTACGACGCTTCCCAGGAGAAACTGGGCAGCGGCCAATCGATCAACTCGATCAAGGATCAGTCGGGGAACGGCTGGACGCTGACCAATCCAAGCACTGCGCCGACGTTTCTGAGGGCAGGGTGGAACAACCTGCCGTGTTTCCATTTCGTCGGCACAGACCCGATGGTCGCCGCCGGTGCCGGTCGGATCGTCCCTTTGACACAGTTCACGATCTTCCTTGTCAGCGAGTACTCAGGCGGGCGTCCGATCGGGATCGAAAACCCGGGCAGCGGCGCGAACGGGTTGGCGTATTTCGGGAACAATCAGTGGGTCATTCGCGACTCTGGCAACAGCTACGATCTGGTGGACGGGACGGCCGCGACCAAGGCGATCCACTGTCTCCAGCTGGGTTTGGGCGGGTCGGCCACTACGATCTCTTCGAACAACGAGTACATCACCACGGGGGGCGGGTCGGGGTCTTACTCTGACGCTGGGGTGAACTTCACGCTCGGTGGCTCGGGTTCTGCTTTGGCGGGGTTCGCTGGGAACATCGCGGAGTTCATCAGCTACAACCGCAAGATGTGCGACGCGGAGCGGCTGCAGATCATGGCGTACCTGTGCACGAAGTGGCGAATGACCAACGCCCGGTTCCCGTTCGTGGGGCAGATGCGCACCGACCCGTTCCTGTCTGTGCCCCCGTTCATCGGGGGGCAAGTGCAGCTGCCTTCGGTGGTGATGAGCTAGATGGCCTGGTTCCCCGGCGTCTCAACGGCGTATCTGTCGGTCGGGGATATTACTCCGTTCGAACCGGCGGGCGCGTGGACGATGTATATGCGGGTTCGTCCCATGAGCCTGTCTCCGGCTGGGAATGGTGTCTGCCTGGGGACAAGGTGGCAGGGTTCTGGGGACCGTGCGTGGCTGCTGAACGCTGACGCGAGCGGGACCCAATTCAACATTCTCGGCGCTGACAACAACGGCTACGGCGAGAACGCCGGTGCAAAGATGAAGGTCGGAGTCTGGAACTACGTTTTCGCGATCTTCACCGGCTCCAGTGGCGCGCTCTACCTGTATATGAGCGGGGTGATGAGTCCTGGCACGGCGGTCGGGGCGACGACGATCAAGAACTCCACCCTGGGTGCGTTTTTCGGTGCTAGGCAAGACAGCGGGGTCACGGACCAGAATCTCCTGGGGTGGATGGAGGATCTGACCACGTGGGACGCGGCGTTGTCTGTCGCGCAGATGAACACGATCATGAGGGGGGAGCGTCCGGACAAGGTCGCGCGGGGTGCTATCTCGGGGTACTGGCCGTTGAAGAACAACTACCAGAACCTGCTCGATCTGTCCGCCGCTGTCGCTATCCCTGCCAGTGGCGGAGCTAAGCTCGCGGAGTCATATGAAGTAAACACCCATGGGACCATGCCGTGGGTCGCGGAAGAGATCCCTGTGGGCGAGGTCGATCCGCCGTTCCTGACCGTTGGAGCGACCGGTTTGGTGCCGACGGTTGTGGGACCCACCCCGCTGACTGCGCCGTTCTTGACGGTCGGTGCGACGGCGTTCGCTCCCAGTGTCGGCGGGCAGATCTACCCGCCGTTCCTGACGGTCGGGACGTTGCTGTCCCCGCCGATCGTGCTCGAGGGGTCGCTCCCGCCCTTCCCGCCCCCTCCGGGACCTCCCGGCGGCGGACCCCCCTCGGGGGGCGGGGGAGGCTCCGGAGGTTCAGGAGGAGGCCCGGGAGGGGGCGGGCTGCCTGTCTTGCCGCCCCTGTCCAGCGGTGGCCTGGCCGGGATCCGTTTCTACACCGGCCCGCCGTGGCGCTGGGTGGTCACCACGCTCGAGACCCAGACGCTCACGTTCCTCGACCGGCTGACTTTCCAGGCCGAAGTCAAGTACATTCTGGACGGCACGGCGACCGCCAAGCTCACTGTCCCGTCTGACAACCCGGAGGTCAACATCCTGGACGACGACGGCTACCCGTTCGTCGACGAGGGCGACCGGCTGCTCTACGGGTTCCGCCGGGAGGGCGGGTTCAACGACAGCGACCTGAAATGGGTGTGCCGCTACGCAGGGACGATCTTGCAGACCGAGGACACCGGGCTGACGGAGAATGCCCGTACGGTGATCAGCGCCGAAGACCCGTGGCAGCTTCTGTACCAGCGGCCGATGGTCAACATCGACGGCGACTTCCCTGACACCGCCGGGTTTTTCAGCTTCGACGATACCCAGGTCGGCCATATCGCCTTGACATTCTTGAGGAACACGATCATCAACCATGGCTCGGTCGGGATCGACATGGGAGACACGACACCGGCGTGGTCTGTTGACACCGATGGCAACCCGGTACAGCTGCCGGGGACGGCGTTCTGGGGGAACCCGCTCCCCGCGCGATTCGGAGCTTTGACCAAGAGCAAGTACGAGACCACCACCCAGCTGGACCTGGACCTGCAGCAGGGGATTTCGGTCGGTGAGGTGTTCGACCAGATGATCCAGACCGGAGCTTTGGATATCCTGCTCACCCCGATCTACGACCCGATCAACCGGCCCGGCTACACGCACGAGATCAGCATCGTCCAGCGCGCCGGACGCGAGGCGACCGACTCGGTGTTCGGATGGGACAAGCCCGGCCGGAACCTGGTGCGGATCAGCCATATGAAGGACGGGCACCAGCGGGCGAACACCGTCCGTTATTACCAGGGGCAGGGCGGCCAGCCGGTCAGCGGTGGCATCCCGATCTCCTACGGTCCTTCGATCCTCCGGTACGGCGAGTATTGGGCGCAGCAGTTCTTCCCCGGCCGGATCGAGGACGCGGCGCTGGCGATCGCGCAGCTGCAGCTGTTCCTGCGTGAGAACGGGGTGGACACGGTGGAGATAGAGCCGACGGTGGAGCGCGCGCCGTGGCTGTTCCTCGAGTGGTTCTTGGGTGACACGGTGTCGATCCCCGCGAGCCGGAATCTGCGCCAGGCACTCTCAGGGTTCCAGCGGATCTATGGTACTGTTGTCAACGTGGACGAGAACAGCTACGAGACCTTGCCCCAGGTGCTGGGCAGCCCGGAGGACTGATGAGCACAATAGATATCCCAGGACGTCAGTCCCTGCGAAAGGTCTTGTTCGACCTGTTGACCAGGGTACGCAGGCTCGAGGCGGTCCCGCCACGGGGGGTGTACGAGTGCAAGCTGTTCGCGGACGAGGCGTGGCCTGACACGGTGTCGATCGTCAGGACCGGCAACAACCGGTTCAAGTTCAGCATCGACGAGCGCCTGGATGGGGCGACGTTGTTGTCGGTACAGGCGTTCCTGGGGGTGGCTGGGTCGGGAGACACCGAGGTGATGGTCAGGAATCAAACCGCCGGGGTGGACATGTTGAACGCAGCGGTAACCATCCCTGCCGGTGACGATTGCGCGGTTTCGGTCGATGTCGACCCGGACAACGGCCAGGTGTCCGGTTGCGATATTATCGTTCTGGATGTGGACGCAGCTGGGGGCGGGGATGCGAAAGGCTTGGGGGTCATCGTGACATTCGGCGGTTTCACGGCGGTCGGCTGATGGCCAACCTGGCCACTTGGAAGGCCGGGACGATCACGGTCCCGTCGTCACCCGGGCCGGTCACCGTTACGATCGGGGCACAGCCGCGAGGGATTATTTTCTTCGGAGCGAACTGGCTGCTCGAGGATGCGGTGGACACCGGGTTCGGGTCGGCTTTGTTCCGGGGGATGTGCGCGCCGAACTACTCCAATCCGGCCGCGCTCCTGCAGAACGCTGCCGCTGCCGCACAGGCGGGCGACCAGCATATGATCGATAACTACGCGATCTTGAACATGACGCGGGCGGGGTCGGCCACGGTACTCTATCGGGCGGCGGTCACGAGCTTCAACTCGGACGGGTTCACTGTCAACTTCGATGTCGGGGTGGCGGGCGGGTACAAAGTGATCTATGTCGTGTTGATCGACGTCGAGAACTGTGTCGGTATCGTCGGCCTGTCTTCGGTGAACCCGACGATAGGGTTCAAGGCCGGGGCGGCTTTGATTCACGGGGCATGGGCAGGGCCGGTCGCGAGCGGCAGTGACCGTGTGCAGGAATGGTACGGCGGCGGTGCCTACCGGGGGGCATCAACGCTAGCCTGGGCCAGCGCGGGTCTTACGTGTTTCACGTTCCCGTCCGCGTTCGGCGGTCAGTACAACATCAACGCGGACGAGTTCGGCCCCCATGTCGAGATCTGCCAGGGGGGGAGCTTCCTCGGTCCGTTCCTGATCACGAGCAACATTACGGCGTTCCCGAACGGGGTGAACCAGTTCGATTTCCTGTTCACCGGAGACGGGACCAACGGCGGGATGGCCATGGTGTGGGACGACGAGGACAGCACCACGGGGTTCCTGACTCTGGCGACCAGTTCCGGCGGGGTGGCCACTGTGGCGGGGCTGCCGTTCCCGCCGGGGTTGGTGCTGGGATACTCGCTCAGCAACGAGCCTGCCGGGCAGAACACTGGCGCTCGTGGAGCCATCGGGTTCTCTGTGGTCACCGAAGACTTCCAGTGGGCCGCGCTCGTCGACGTAGGAGCACCGGGATACCAGCCCGACAAGGGGTCGTTCCAGAGCTTCCAAAGAGGTGCCGTCGATTGTGTTCACAACAGCACTGTGCACGACGGGTCGATGGTCCTGACCGACGACGGGTTCGAGGTCACGACCGAGGAGGATTCGGCCGCTCCCGGGCTGTGGATCTGGCATGCGTTCGGGCATCCGACGGGGGGCTGGATCCCCAGCCTGTACCGCTGGCAGATAGACTACAGGAGTTGAGATGACAGACAAGCAGAGACTCGCGAAGCTCGTCGAGGCCGAGAAGTTGTTGAAGCAGACAACGCGCGGCTACACGCCGTCTGGCCAGTATTGGAAACCGGCGATGGCTCTGATCGACCAGGTGGAAGCCAGCCTGAAGCCCGCTCCGGCCCCGGCGAAGGTGTTCCCGATCGCTGGCCCGGGCGTCCATGTGCTCGTCGGCGGTTTGCACGAGACGGCGAACCTGAACGGATATTGGGCGATCGACTTCATCTGCAAGGCGGGGCTGGGGATCGTCGCGCCGGAATCCGGGCTGGTCCGCAGGTTTTCCGGGAACGACCCGTCGGACGACCACGCAGACCAGATCGGTGCGTACGGCTGGTCGACGTACATCTTGACCCCGGCGGGCTACGACTATTACATCACCCATCAGGGGAGGCGCTACCCGACGTTGCGGGTGGGCCAGCATGTCAAGGCGGGAGATCTGATCGGGTTCGTGGGTGATCAGCGGTTCCGGTCGGACCATGCGCATGTGGCGGTCCATTCTCCGAAGAGCGAGGCGGACGCGAAGGTCCGGATCACAGCGGTGTCGAAAGCTCCGAGGGCGTCATGAGCGAGAAGGGGCGCGCGGCGCTCGCGAAGATCTTCTCGACGACCGAGTACAAAGACTGGGCGAAGCGGCCCGGCTCGGTGACTGACGCGAAGAAGATCGCGCTCGAGTTCGGCCCTCCGTCGGTGCGCAGGCCGACCTGTGGCACGAGATACGGCCAGGGCTTCCAGGACCTGTGTAGGGAGAACCCGTCGCAACCGGTGCCTCCTCCCCCGTCGCCTTTGGCGGACGTGTGGAAGCTCGACGCGGCGTTCACCAACGGTGGTCTGTCGAACTTCGCGGGCGAACCTCGCGCGCGAGCTTTCGCGTTGGGCTGGCGCGCGGTCTATGTGCAGCTTATGCACACGGTCTATTCGGAGGCGAACGCCGCTGAGATGTCGGTGTTCAAGGCTCAGGGTTGGACGCTGGTGGGGTGGGGAACATATGGCCAGGGGTCAGATCCGGAGCAGGACGGGAGGGACGCTGCGGCGCTCTGCAAGCAATACGGTTTGAAGGGCTGGAAGGCAAACGGGGAGGCGTGGGCGGAGGCTCAGTATTTCTGGAAGACAGACGCGTTCAAGAAGGGCTGGGACGCGGCCGGTGCGCCATGCCCTCTGGGGTGGTCGGTGCTCTCGAGCGACACAGCTAACTTCGCCAGGGAATACGACTACCCGACGGCGCTCTCGGTGCCCGGGGCGGACATCGATCTGCAGGTCTACGGCGCGACCGTTCCGACCTACACGGTGGGCGCTGGCCTGGGGATGTTGTCCAAGGTGACGCCGACGCCGGTGCCGGTCAATCGTACAACCATGAGTTTTGATGTCAACGGAGACGGGAACGGCCCGTTCCCAGACTACAAGACCTGGACCGGGCCGCGACGGTTGTGGCAACCGGACAGGGCTACCGTCGAGACGTTCGACCGGCTGGCGCGCTAGATGGTGCAAGCTCGAGCCACTATCTCGATGCAGGGGGTCCAGGCAGGGCAGTTGGTTGTGGTGGACCAGGGCGATCCGCACATCGCCAAGCTTATACGTGCGGGCTACCTGGTGGTGGAGCCGTCGGATCGGCAGGTCGACAAGAGCGTGACGGATGAAGAATGACCGAGAGACAACACCAGCGGATGTGGCCGTGGTACACGCAGGTAGTGGATGCGGTGTTCGCGGCGGCTGGTCTCGGGCTGGTCGCTGCGATGGCCATCCGGGACAGCTACCCGATCTACGGGGTGTTCCTGGTGCTAGTCTTCGCGGGCAGAGTCTCCTCGTCGACGCTTCTCCGCTACCTGGTCGGACGATGGGAAACAAACGGGAAGCCGTAATCTTGTTGCTATGCCTGGCAACCGACCTGCTAACGGTGCTGCCTCTGCTGCTGGCTGCTCTGTGGATCCTGTCGTGACCGGCTGGGTGAAGGATAGCGAGGGAGTGTGGCAGTATCGGGGGGACGGGCCGCCGACGCTCGAGCCTACTCCGTTACAGAGGCTGGTGATCCGTGCTGTCGCGATCTCGACAATCGTGGTTCTCCCGCTGGGGGCGATCTTTTTCGTCAACCGTGAGCAGACGAACAACCGCATCCATGACAGTGTCTCGGCGATCCAGCGCGAGGGAGCTATCCGCCGGGAGGCGAACCGCTCGACCGTAGCTCTCACTGTACACTTCAACCGTGTGCAGGATTGGCAACAGTTCGACACGTGCGTCTCGAACGAGAAACAGGACGCGGTGATCGTGTCTATCCTCAGGACCATCCCAAAAGACAGACGCCCCCCGGCTGTCCAGGAAGCGATCGACGCGCTCGAGCCTGAGCAGGGCGACATGGTGTGCATCCCGCCAGCGGGCGAACTCCCGGAGGAGGCAAAACCATGAGGCTGGCCCTGGTGATCGGTAGTTGCGCGTTGGCTGCGACCGTGGCTGCTGTGCTGGCCTACGGTGGCCCTTCGAGCACAGGCCGCATCAACGTCACGGCGACCCTGTCTCACGCAAGCTCGCGCGAGTCGGGTCCACCAGGGAGGCAGTCGAACGCGACCGAACAGACGTGGCGGCTCACCGACTCGCACGGGAACACGATCGGCCGGATGCTCCTGCAGTGCCGGTGGATCGTCGCCAGAGCGAGGTTCTGCACCGGTGAGATCCAGATGCCGCGAGGGAAGATCACGGTCTCTGGCTCGTCGCCCACAGTGTTCGAGGGCGAGTTCGCTGTGACCGGCGGCACCGGTGCCTACCGAGGTGGCGGGGGGGTGATGCTGTTCACTGCGATCGGGATCCGCAAGCAGGTGTTGCTGTTGACCATCACGAGCTAGGGAGGTCGGTGTGAGCAATCTCGAAATGTGGGCGTTGATCGTGGGGTTCCTGCTCCCCCCGGCGATCGCCATTGTCCAGCAGCCAAGCTGGACGGAGCCGGTGCGGGCGATCGTCACGTTCATCGTCTGCCTCGTTGCCGGTGCTGGCACCGCGTATTTCCAGGGCGACCTGACCGGGCGTCGCTGGGTCGAGGCTTCACTGGTGACCCTGGTCGCGACGATCGCGACGTTCAAGGGGCTGTGGAAGCCGACGCGGGTTGCGCCGGAGATCGAGTCAGCCACCTCGAAGGGCGGTGGCTAAAAGGGTTGCTCGCCTAGGCCACCCCCCCGGCCAGGCTCGAGCAACAGCGCGGCCCCCGGGGATCTGCTCCACCGGGGGCCGCGACGTACTGCCGGTGACGCTAGGCTGACCTGAGCGTCCGGGTCTTGCGGGGCTTGCGCTCGGGCTTCGGGTCGGGCGTGACCTCCGCCGTGTGCTCCGCGTCGACGTCCGCGACGAGCTTGGCGGCGGCCTCCTGGACCTTGGCCTTCGCGGCCTCGCGCTTCGCCTTGGCCTTGGCCTTGGCGTCGTCGCTCTTGGTCGCGGTCTTCGCTGCGGCCCGTGCCTCGCGGGCTTCGCTCGCCTTCAGAGCGGTGATCACGTTCCCGTTCCAGCCGCGCGCCGAGAGCACTTCCTTGGCGGCCTGCAGGTCGAGTTGGACCAGCCGGGTGGCGAGGTCGATGTCGGTCTTGCCGTGCTCCTCCGCGAGGATGGTCTTGATCGCGTCGCTCTTGTACTTCGCGTCGTACCCGGGGAGGAACTTGGTGCCGTCCTCGTTGAGGTACTCTGCCGGGACGCCCTGCGAAAGCGGAGTGACCTTGGGGGTCTTGCTGGCCATGTCGTTCCTCCTTGCCCGGATCTGCTCCGTGGCGTAGTGTGACCTGTCTTGGATGTGAAGCTCGCGGTGCGACTCCCAGTCGGCACCGAGGACCTGCTCGTCGCAAACCTTGCACTTGTGGCCCACCAGACGGTTGTCCGCGTTGAAAACCTCCTCGTAGAGGTTGCGGACGTGCATGTCCACGAGGAACAGCGCGCCCCGGTGGATCGTGCGTTCGGTGTTCTGCTCCATCTGCTCCCTTTCCACATTCATCATTAGACCTCAGTTTACCACACGCGGCGGCTGCCGTGAAGGTTTGCCCACGTGCGCTCTCGAAGCTCGGCGCGGCGGATGTCGCGCTGGCGGCGCTGGAACCGCCGGTCGATAAGCTCGTCCAGCCCCGCGATCGCAGCGGCGACCCCGAAGATGAACGCGAGCCAGAGGATTGCAGCGATCATGACACTCCGATCTGGTTGAAGGTCTGGGCTACCTGGTGAGCGATTATCGCTATCACCAGGAACCCTAGGACAACGAACGTGGCGGCGAGTGCGAATCTCATGATCACTCTGGGCTGACGCCCAACTCCAGGTCGACGCAGGGGGCGAACCAGAAGTCACTGAGGAACTCCTCTGGCCGCGAGTGCTCGTTCTCGTCCAGGATGTTGCTGTAGATCTCAGCGACGACGTCGAGCTTCGAGTCGACCGCCCAGACGTACGTTTCCTCTCCGTTCTCATGGCCGCCGCGTTTGCGGCCGGGGCCGTACTGCCGCAGGTCGCGGCAGCCTTCGGCGTGGACGTGGAACGAGCCTTTGCTCTCGTTTTTCAGGTTCGGCCCGCAGACCTGGACGTTCACCCGCTCGATCAGCCCGCTCATCATTCGCTCCCTGCTCCGTAGATCTCGGTGTCAGTCGGCTCGCGGGAGTCGTCGTGGCGGACGAACGCCGCGCCGACCTTGACTATGGTGCCGTCGTCGTACTCGACCTGAAGGCGGTCGGCCAGGACTCCGTCCACCCGCCCTTTGTGTCGCAGGCCGGTGCGCAGGTCGATGACGACCACAGGGTCGCCCTTCTCGAACTCTGTCATGACTGCTCCTCCTCGGCCTCTGCGGCCAGTTCGATCTGCTCGATGTCCAGGTCGCGCTTCGCCCTTGTCATGGCAACGTATAGCAGACGAAGCTCGTCGGGGGAAGATGTGCCGGGCGGGAAGTCCCCTGCCAGCTGGACCGCTCCCCACTCGCGGCCCTTCGCCTTGTGGGCGGTGGAGATCACCACGTCGGCCTCGCGCTCGCTCGGCATGTTGCCAAGAGCGGCGACGATCGCCGGGACGGTGAAGTCGGTGACGAGCTTCACGAGGAGCCGAAGCTCGCCGCCCTGCTCGTCCTCTTCTACGTACTGCTGAACCTCGCCCCACGACTCGAAGCAAGCGAGGTCGGGGTAGTCGGTGTGGCCGTCCGTCATGAGTTCCTGGGCGGCCTTCGCGAACCTGAGCACCTCGTCCCCACCACCGACCAAGTGCGGGCGCTGCCCGGTCGCCTGAAAGGTCAGGACGGCGCGGACGGCGGCGGCGTTGGTGCGGGTCAGGATCGCGTCCGGCTGACCGACCGGCCCGACCGTCGACCGGATCGACTGGGTGCCTACCACGCGAAGCTCCGCCTGGAGCATCTCCAGGATGGTGTTGGCCTCGTCCGCGATCGCCTGCCCGAACCGGAAGCTCTGGGTGAGGAACGCCTTGCTGTCGGCAGGGACGTTCGCCAGGGCGTTGACCGCGCCGGTGAACGTGTAGATCTGCTGCTGCGAGTCACCGACCCACACCAGCTGCGCGTGGGTCTGCGCGGCGACGATCGCGACCATCACCGGGTTCGCGTCCTGCGCTTCGTCGAACAGGATGAAGTCGGCGGCGATCTTCGGGCCGCTCAGCTGCCAGAGCTTCAGGTAGTGGTCGTGCTTGAACGGGAGGTCCCCCTCCAGGTTGGTCAGGTCGGCCCACGCCTTGACCAGCGCAGGCTCGAGCGCCTTCGCGACCCGGTTGTTGTTGTCGTAGCTGCGAACGCCGTCGCGCATCGGGTCGATCCCCTCGATGTACGGGACGTGGCGGCGGGTCGGCTCCTCGTCGGCGGTCTGGCAGAACTTCGTGATCGCTGCCATGACCAGCCCGCCGAGGAACCCGGCACCGAGGATCTTGCCGTGGTCGTCGACGGTGATCTTGATCGGCCGGACGTCCAGCCGATGCGCGATGTCGATCGAGCGCATCCGCCGAGAGCCTCGCAGCCTGGCGCTGTACTGCGCGCCGACCGCCTTGTACGCGAGCGAGTGCGCGGTGGAGCAGGTGACGTTGCCGGGCATCTTGGTGCCAGCCTCGGCAACGATCGCCTTGTTGAACGCGATGTACTGGCCGCGTCGGTCGGTCGACTCCGCCAGGAGGATCAGCGTCGAGGTCTTGCCCGTCCCGGCTCCGGCCTCGATCGCGAGGCTGTCGCCGGTGGCGAAAAGCTCGAGAGCGCGCACCTGCTCGTGCGTAGGGGCGAAGGTGTTCGGCCGGTTGACCACCGGCTCGGCCTTCGTGCCGCAGGTTTCGTGCCTGGACGGCTCGCCTTTGGCCCACAGGATGCGCTGGCCTGCGGCGATCGGCTCGCCGCAGTCAGCGCAGGTGCCCGGGAACTTCGCGGTGATCGGACGCGGGGTCATTGTGCCTCCAGGTCGTCGGCGCAGTCGGCGCAGACGCTCATGTTAGAGGTGGTCTGGCTGATGAAGTGCCGCCAGACGTGGTTGGCGGTGCGCCCGCAGAGGGCGCACCGGTCGCGGAACTTGCAGAGGATCCAGCCGGTCACGCGGCCTCGCGTCCCCACTGGAACGGGTCGACGCGGACGACTTCGCCCATGAGGGCGGCGTTGGACTCAGCGGCCTCCATCGCGTCGCGCAGGTAGCCGAACCCGGGCGCTCCGCCGACCCCGCGCTCGTCCGCGACCACGACGCACTCGTCCTGCCATTGGGGCATGCCCGACTCGTCGAAGGTGACGGTCTCGAGCAGCTCGTCGTACACGTCGAACGCGACGGCGGACTGGCTGGTGGTGCCGAGGCCGAAGACGAGGATGACGGTCGGCTGCTGCTGCGTGGTGCTGGCGTCCATGAGGACTCCCTTCGGTTGGGTACCCCCACATTATATCACACAGGGACGGACGGAGGGAGGTTACCCGCCCGTGGCGACCGGGCTTGACTCCGTCCGACGCAGCTGCTTCGATCCCAGGCCCATCGATCAGGAGGTGCGCTCTGTCTGTTCTGTACGAGAGGTGGAACTGGGGTCTGGACCCGGAGGGGAACCTTGTCCGCGTGGACAACGTTTCCTGGGGGATCAGCCAGCTGATGACCCGTCACCACGAGGACTGCCGTGTCCGGGTGGAGCTTCGCCGGTCGGTCCGCACCAGTCTCGAGCAAGAGCGTAGGCTCGAACTTGCGGCGACGACGGCCTGCACCTGCGGCGCTCACGCACACATCGGCAACGTAGCACCGATCGAGACGTCGAGCAAAGATCGACGTGACAACAGAGACCCCGCGACAGTCGGGGCCGCCCATCTGAGAGAAAGAGGAATGGAACCATGGCAGAACAACGGCCGCTCTTCGATCCTGGACCCCGACCCGGAAAGCTGAGGGACTTCGCGGGGATCGGGGACCTGATCTGGCCCACCCCCACCTGGACGTTGGAGCAGGGGCACGACCTGCTGATCTACCGCAACACCGACGCGGTCAAGGGCATCCCGGCGAAGCACGACACGATCTTCAAACGTTACGTGCGCCTGGGTGAGCCGTGCCGTCACTGTGGCAACGCTCCGGACACGGAGGTCCAGGCGATCGTCTGCACCGGCCGCGAAGGTGTGACCCGCGACCGACAGATCGCGATCTACAACCACATGCACGACGACGAGCAGCTTCGGCTCGCTCGACCAGGCGAGATCCCGGGGTTCATCGCCGACTGGTTCCATATCAGGAGCGGACGGCGATGAACAAAGACGTGAGAATCCTGGTGTCCTCGTTGGTCGACATGGCGGGGGTCACAGTGGAACCTGGTGGCAGCGGCCACCTGAAGGTCTATCGCAACGGCCAGTTCGTCACGTCGATGTCGTCCACGCCGAGTGACCCTCGGTGGCGCGACAACGTCCTGGCCGACCTGCGCCGATCGGGGATCACCCCGGGTGTGAACACCAAGCCCAGGAAGCCCTACAGGCCGATCCCGGTGCCGGACCTGGCGGCGCACTTCACCGGCCTGCGCAAGCGCAGGCAGGTAGCGGCGTTTGCCCGGTTCGCGCAGCAGCTGGGAGAGGTGCGCGGGCTGCGGATCTACTCGACGGCCGATTCGGCGGAGGGGGCGATCCACGCGATCGGGCAGGGTAAGACGAAGAACCCTGCACCTTGGACGGTGCGGTTGCTGTCGATCGCGTGGCGAGAGTGGGCGCGGTCGCAGCAGACAGAGGCGAAGCTCGAGGCACTCGAGCCGGAGCCGCTGCCGGTGACGGCGTCGACCAGCGTCAAGCTGGTGCTCGACTTGACAACGCTAACGGAGACCTTGGCGCACCTGGGGATCCGGCTGGAGGTGGAGCAGGACTGATGGAGACGTTGACGCAGTCGAAGTATCGCGGGTATAGGGGGTGCCCGCGATACTTCTTCAACAGGTATGAGCGCAGGCTGGTACCGAGACTACAGCGCGGGGGGTTGCGCCGGGGGACGATCTTCGGGTCGGCGTTGTTCGGCGTGCAAACACTGGCGCAGGACACCGGCATCGAGGAGGCCGCTGCAGAGCGTGGGGTCACGACCAGGCGGATGATTCGAGACGCGATCGAGGGGTGGACCGAAGAGTACTATTCGTCGCTCGAGATCACGTCTACAGAGGAACACGACGAGTTGATGGTCGAGATGGTGAAAGTCACCGAAATGGCGGTGGCTTACATCAATCGTTATGGGATCGACCAGCGGCGCGAGGTGATCTTCCAGGTGCCGTTGCGCAACCCGGTAACAGGCGGGTACTCGAAGTCGTTCAGAGTCGGCGGCAAGATCGACGGCCTGGTCGTCGCCGGACCGAAGCACGCTCGGATTATCGAGGACAAGTTCACCGGCCAGATCCAGAAGGTGATGCTGGACAAGCTGCCGCTTGACGCTCAGATCACCGAGTACGTCGACGCGTTGGCGTCCCAGGGGTGGACGGCGGAGGTGGAGTACCGACACACCCGGGTTCCGGGGATCAACCCGGAGAAGGCGAAGACGTACAAGACTAAGCCGGATGTCCCGGCGGAAAGCCTGGACGATTTCGGGGAGCGGCTGCAGATCGACATCCAGGATCGGCCGGAGTTCTATTTCGATGTGCAGCGGCTGCAGTTCTCCGCTGCTCACCTGGAGGAGCACCGGAACGAGCGGTGGCGCACGGCAACAGAGATCCTCGAGTCGCGCGCGATGCTCAAGCGGCTGCCGTTGGCGCAGGCGTTCCCGCGCAACGACGGCCGGTGTGAGAAGTACGGCGGGTGCGAGTTCATCCCGCTTTGCTCCCACCGCGAGGGCGCGGAGTCGCTGTACGTTGTCGGTGAAGACAACCCGGAGTTGAAGCGATGACCGATCTCACGCTTGAGTGGCGCGAACGCGAGGAGAACCGTGGGGTGGAGCTTTCGATCTCCGAGTCGCAAGCACTGTGGGAGTTCTTCCAACGCGAGGACTGTCCGCCATACTGGGAGCAGCAGGAGATCGCGGCGATCGCGAACAAGCTGAAGTCATTCGGTAAGTACGGGCCGTGGGATCCGTTGCCCAGGACGGACGAAGTGAAGAGCCACGAGCGAGACGATCCGCCACCGCCCTGAAACCCGGAGTTGTAGAGCGGCTGACGGAGTGCTTGGATAGCCGGTATGCCTATCTATACCATTGGTCACTCCACCCACGAATCTGAGCGGTTTGTCGAGATCGCTCATGGCGCGGGGGTGGAGGTGATCGTCGACATACGCTCTCATCGCAGCAGCAAGTGGCCCCAGTGGCGCGGTGAGCGGATGGACGTGTGGTTGCCGATGTTCGGGTTTGGCAGCGAGAGCGCGCCGGGGCTGGGCGGGTGGGACGTGCGCCATTCCGAGTTCCGGGACTGGGCGGCTGAGCGCGGGGTGCGGCTCGACCGTTACCTTCGCGGGTTCTTCCCGAAGGACCACATTTCGAAGAAACTGAAGGCGACGGGGCAGTTGCGCCTAGGCGAGGATCCGGACCGCCAGAGTCTGTGGACCTCGCAGGGGCTTCATGATTATGCGTGGTTCACCGCGTTGCCAGAGTTCCAAACAGCACTCGAGCAACTCGAGCGGGACAGGCGTGCGGTCGCGATACTCTGCTCGGAGGTGCTGTGGTGGAAGTGTCACCGGCAGATCGTCGCGGACGCGCTGGTCGCACGGGGAACGGACGTGTTGCACATCTTGCCCGGTTCGATCAAGCCGCACCCTCTGGGCACGCGGCTGGAGCGCTACCCCCGGGAGGTGCTCCGGGCGTGGGGCTTGTAGTCAAGAGCGAGGCGAGCTTGTGCGCCGTCTGACCGGTGTGCTAGGCTGGCCGCTCCCGTACAGGTATGACGAATGGAGGTAGGTATGGCAAGACCACGTCGCGCTGACGTTGGGGAGCCTCTCGAAGAGGCTCTCGCCGGGGGAGGGCAGAGCGGACCGCCGGAGGCTCCTGGCGCAACCGGAGGGCGCGGGAAGCCGCGAAGACCCATCCCGGAGCTACCCACGTCCACGACGGGCACGGGGAGGGCGCTCGAGACGTCTTCGATCCTGCTCCACGGGGCACCGGGGATCGGGAAGAGCACGCTGGCGTCCCAGTTCCCCGGTTTCCTGTTCCTCGACTGCGCCGGTGAGTTGAAGGGGCTGGATGTCTACAGCGTGCCTGTGGCGGACTGGGCTGAGTTCCGAGACGCCGGGCACGCGGTCCTCGAGGATCAGAAAGGAACGAAACGGTTCAAGGGTGTGGTGATCGACACCGTCGACGCTTTGTTCGCTTACGTGCGTGCTTCGAGCAACGCGAACATGGGGATCTCGCACGAAAGCCAGGCCGGTTACGGCCAAGGATGGGATGCCGTCAAAGCCGAGTTCGTGCCAAGGATGACAACGTTGTCGTCCCTCCCCGATTTCGGGGTGATCTGGGTGGCCCACTCGAAGACGGTCGAGATCAAGACCCGCAGAGCAGTCTACGACCGGTGGGTGCCGGATCTGCCTGGCGCGCTCGGCTCGAAGCTGATCCAGAATGCCGACCTGATCCTGTTCCTCGATCACGAAGAGGATGAGGACGGCCGCACCATCTACACGAAGCCCAACCCGTACCACGAGGCGAAGGAGCGCGGGGAGAACCCGATGCTGCCGGAGCAGGTGGCGTGGCCCCTGGGGACCAACGGTTATCAGGCGCTAGCAGACGCCTGGGGAAAGGTGAATGAATGAGCACCTATGAAGAGGATATCGAGGAGTTCGTGGAGCAGTGGGACGAGATCCAGCCGTTCGGCAGCGGTCGCGAGTTGCGGGCCGACGACTACCAGGCGAAGATCGCGGTCTCCAGAGTGGAGAGGGCACCGTGGGAGCCGAACCCGTGGACCTGGTATGTCGAGTACGAGGCGATTTCTCCAGGTGTGCACCATCACGAGATGGGGACGCAGCCGATGCGTTACGACTTGGAGCACAAGATGGGCGAGTCTCTGGCCAAGGGCATCGCCCAGCAGCTGGGGTGGGAGGACGCCGACAAGCCTGGGTCGCTCCGCAACTTCCGCAAGGTCGTCGAATCGGGACTGTTCGACGACGTCGTTTGCGACATTAGGGTGAAGGACAAGCCCGGCGAGTCGAAGACGTTCAAGCAGGTGTTCATCAACGGGGTCCACGGCAAGCACGTCGACTCCGGGCCGGTCGACGCAGACATCCCGTTCTAGGTCGCCACCTTCCTAGGATCGGGCCAGAGGGCCGGGCTGTTTACGGCAGCCCGGCCCCCGTTATCTCTGGAGGCAACATGACCTTACTACCAGCGATGAAGAGCGAGATCTTGGTCGTCGACCACCACGGGCCGGAGCCTGTGCGCGAGACGGTGTGCGCGTTCCCGAAATGCGCGAACCGGGGGGGGCTGGAGCCACACCACGTGGTGCGCCGGTCAGAGACAGGCGGGCCGGTCGACTGGGTCGCCATCAACGGAGTGGTCCTCTACAACAAGCGCTATCTTTGCCACGTCCACCACGCGATGGTCACTGGCGGGGTCGGCGGGCACCGGGGCTGGATCCGCTACTTGGAGGGCGACGGGTGGGTGTGGTATGCTCCCGCCCCCGCAGGTGCCGGTGCCCCCGGCGCGGTCGTCGACAAGGTCGGCGCGCTGTGGGTCCCTGTCGGTCCTCTAAAGGTGGTGATGTGATGGCAGCAGCGGAGTGTCCCTCGTGTGGCCAGAAGATCAAAGAAACGGCCACGACCGACGAGTCTACCCGTCCGAAACGGGCGAAGCTGGTGATCTCTGTCCCGTTGGGGGAGGAGGGCGTCCTGGACGATCTGCTGATCCAGTTCGTCGAGCGGTTCAAGCCGATGTGGGATGCGCCGCTCGAGGGCAGTGGGTCGGAGCTTCCCCAGGTGGGCGACCGGCACTGGAAGTACATGGCGTTACACCACGGGTTGTATGCGTTGTTGACAGCGGACGAGGATACGGCCGCGCGGCTGCTGCCGTCAGAGATCGGGGGATGAGCGTCCGACTGATCACCCGGGTTTTCGACGCCCGAATCGGTGATCATATCGCCAAAGCTGTCCTGGTCAAGCTCGCTGACTTCGCCAACGACGAGGGGGTGTCTTGGCCTGCGATCAAGCGGATCTCCCTGGACACTGAGATCCCGGAGCGGACGGTCAAACGGAAGCTCGCCTGGCTGGAGGCGGAGGGGTTCATCTGCCGTCGTCGAGAGCGCACCGACGGCGGCCACTACGGGCTTACCTTCTACATGCTGACCCTCCCCCAACCGGAGGCCACGGTGGCCCCTGGTACCGGAGGCCACGGTGGCCCCCGGCCGGAGGCCACCACGCGTGCGGTGGCGCGCGCGTTCCCCTTTTCACAGGAACCGTCAAACGGCAACCACCCCCCAGAACTCCCCCCACGGCTGCAGGTCGATCGACGGCCGGTGAGCGACCCGGAGATAGACCTGGCCCGGTCGGTGCTGGCGACCTGGAACGCGATGGCCGGGCAGGATCTGCGGTCGGTGGAGTGGATCCGCAAGATCGTGATGCGGGTCAGGGAGTACCCGGAGATGGACCTGGACGCGCACGCCGCTGTGATCGGCCGGGTGCTGGCCGGTGACCCGTGGTGGACAGGGCCGCCGTCGCCTGCTCTGATCTACGGGAATGGTGCAGTCTTCGAGTCCGCTCTCACCGAGTCGCCGCCAGGCGCGGGGCACACGTCCCGCCCTGGTCGTCGCTTTGGTCGAGGGGTCACAACCGACGATCTGCGCCAGAAGGCTGACGAGCTAAGGAGGCAGGGCCGGTGAAGACCAGCGAGGCGAACGAGATCTTGAACATCCTGCTGGCGGCGTTCCACCGCGAGACGATGGAGCAGCCGACGATCGATCTGTGGGTGGAGATTCTCGAGCCGTACGATGCGGAGGTGGCGACCAAGGTAGCTCTCCGCTGGGCAACCGGCGAGGACAGGTTCCCCACGATCAACCAGTTCAGACATTTCTATCGCGCTGCGAAGGGCGTGCTGTCTCAGAACCACAACCCGGTGGTCGCGACCGACCAGTACGGTCTGCCGGTCGCCGGTGCGCCGGAGTGGGTGGGCAGGTGGAAGCGTGCGAGGGCGGAGGGGGCGGCTATCGAAGACCTGAAAAAGCGTCTGGCCCAGGGGGACTGGCGGGTGTTCCCGGAGCAGATCGTCGATGGGCCGAAGTACCACGACGACCCGCGTTACACGTTGGCCGAGGCGGACGAGATCGGGATCATGCCGGAGACCGCGTGGGTACGGCCGTCCAGCTAGCGTGCTACGCTGTACCTACCTACCACGATCGGAGGTTATGTTGCCAATCCAGCTAAAGCGGCAGTTCGTTCTGACACCTGAGCAGGTGAAGTACATCGACGACCAGGTGGCGATACTGAGGCTCAAGGCCGCAAAGCAGGAAGCGGGGGAGATGCCGTTCATCAACCGTTCGTCGTGGCTGCGCGACCTGATCGACGAGAAGATGGCCGCACAGTGATCACGGCCGTGGTCGGGGCGCAGGCCGGGAGCGAGGGCAAGGGCGCTGTCGTCGCGGCGATCGCCAGCCAATACAACGTCCATGTCCGCACCGGCGGGCCAAACGCCGGGCACACGTTCTACCACGACGAGCAGAAGTGGGTGGCACGTGGGTTGCCGTGCGGGTGGGTGAACCCGGAGGCGAAGCTGGTGATCGGCCCGGGGGCGGTGCTCGACTGGAAGCTGCTGCTGGAGGAGATCGAGCAGGTGGAGGCCGCCGGGTTCTTCGTCCGCAACAGGATGTACGTCGACCCCCGGGCTGTCTGTGTCACCGACGCGCAACACCAGCACGAGGGTGGCACGGACGGCCGGGCGCATCAGACGATCGGGTCGACCGGCGAGGGTGTGGGGATGGCCCGGGTGGCGAAGATCTCGCGGCGGTCGCTGCTGCGTGGTCCGGAGTTCGCAACCGTCCAGGCTCAGGACGTGGAGGAGCTTGGCTCGATCTGCCGTCAGTACGACTATCGGGAGAACGACGATGTTCTGCTCGAAGGGACGCAGGGGTCGATGCTGAGCTTGACCCACGGCGTGTGGCCGTACGTCACGTCGGCGGACACGAACGCGGCGCAGCTGCTGGCCGACGCTGGTCTCAGCCCGGGGAACTTCACGGAGACGATCTTGGTCGCGAGGACGTTCCCGATCCGGGTAGCCGGGAACTCCGGCCCGTTGCCACTCGAGACATCGTGGGCCGAGGTAGGGGTGCCGGAGGAGCGGACCACGGTGACGTTGAAGGTCCGCCGGGTGGGGCAGTGGCACCCCGAATGGGTGGCGGAGGCCGTGCGGTTGAACAAGCCAGCGGTGCTGGTGGTCACGTTCTTTGACTACCTGTTCCCAGAGACGGAAGGAATGACAGATTGGGGCGAGTTGACAGAGGAGCAGCTGTCGTGGATCCACGACGCGGAGGACGACACCGGCACGTTGGTGGTCGGGATCGGCACCGGTCCGCAGACGATCGCGTGGCGGTGGAAGAGCTTCCGATGAGCAGCCTGCAGATCGAGATCCAGCTGGGCCAGCTGGCTTCGATGCCGGTCAAGGCGTACGACACGGATGCCGGGTTCGACCTGGCGTGCGTCGAGTCTGTGTGGGTGCCGCCGGACACGACGGTTGACGTGGCGGCGGGGTTCGCGATCGGGATGCCCCCCGGCTGGTGGGGCAGGATCGTGGGCCGCTCTAGCACGGTCAGGAAGCGCAAGCTCATGGTGATCGAGGGTGTGATCGACGCCGGGTTCCGGGGGGAACTGTTCACCTGCGTCTACAACCCTGGCAACAAGCCGGTGCAGATCAGATCTGGTGAGCGGCTGGCGCAGCTGCTTTTCTTGCCGGTACCGACCGTGCACTGGCACGAGGTCCGGGAGTTGTCGACGAGCGAGAGGGGGGTGAACGGTTTTGGGAGCAGCGGACGTTAGAGTCGAGTACGTTTGCAACGATTGCGGGGAGCCGATCCCGGAGCACGGGCCGACGTACACCAACGGGCAGACCGGCCAGCGACTCCACGCGGCGTGCTGGTTGAGCCTCCCCCAGGTCGACGAGCACAAGGCTGAGCCGAACACCGAGCTTTGGTGGAGGCAGACCGCGCAGACCGACTACGAGAAGACCATCCCGAAGATGCACGAGTACGGCGGAGCGCAGGGCGGGTCGAGCGACCTGCGGACCATGGGCTACGCGCTGGCTGAGCTTGCCGGGCTGCATGACGCGCCGGAGCCGGTGAAGCTCGAACTGGCGTGCTGGTTCTATGCCCTGGGAAAGATCAGCCGCCTGATCTCCGATTACAAGCAGGGTAAGCAGGGTAAGCCGGACACGTGGTTCGACCTGTCGGTCTACGCGATGATGGCCCGGCGGATTCAGGAGACGGGCGAATGGCCGTGATCCATCCGGTTCTTATCTACCTGGCAGGCCCGCAGGACGACGTCGACCAGGACACGGCTCGAGGCTGGCGCGAGGAGCTTGGTCGACTGGCACCGTCCGGGGTGGCGTTCTTCTCACCGGCACACGCCTATCTGAACGTCAACACGATGAGCTTCCCGGCGGTCGACCGGATGAACCGCGAGGCGATCAACCAGAGCCACGCGTTGATCGCGAACCTGTCCGGACCGGGCCGGGGGTTCGGCACCATCCGCGAGATCGAGTTCGCGTTGTCGCAACAGACAGCGGTGTGGGTGGTCGGTGACGTCGGCCACGCGCTGATGACCTGGGACCTACACGTCTGCGACACGCTGGAGGAAGCCCTGTACGACGTCTTGCACAAGCTGGGCGAGGCGCGAGAGGCGATGGCCGCCCATCCGTTCTCCCGGCTGTTCGGCATACAGCCAGACCCTCCGTCGGAGGACTGATGGAGCCACTCGTCATGGGGATCGACACGAACTCCAGGTCTCTGCACTTCGTGACCAGCCAGCCGGTCCATCAGCTGAAGGTCCGTTACGCGTTCCTGGAATCGGGGCACCCGAACATCGATCTGGCCAGGGCGGAGATCTTCAGACTGGCGAAGGAGATGTTTTCGTTCGTCCCGTTCGGTTCCCATGTGTTCTGCGAGGAACCGCTGGCGTTGGCGAAGAACCCGGCGACCACCCGACTGCTGTGCATGTCCGCCGGGGCGATCTTCGCGGCGTTCGTGGCGTCGTACCGGGACGCGACGTGGCACTGGGTCAACCCGGCGTCGTGGAAAAAAGAGGTCCTGGGGAGGGGAGCGCCGCCGGTGGGGCAGAAGCACAAGCCGTGGATCGCTGCCACGCTGGACAACATGCCCGAGTTCCAGGAGTGGATGAAGGCGGTCCGTGGTCCTGTCGCGGCGTCGTTCGAGGCGCAACCAGACTATCGGGATGCTTGGTGTCTAATGACCTACGGGACCCGGGTGGTACAATCCCTCTGATGGCAGGCCGTGGCAAGCCCCTCCCGGACAACGTCGTCTCGATCGACGGGAAGCAGCTGACGGTTGTCGAGCTTGACAAGGCGCAAAGGCGGCGGATCACGGCGGCGGCGAAAGAGCGGTACCTGGTCCTGCTGGAAGAGGGGATGTCCGGAAACGAGGCCGCGCACGAGCTTGGACTTACAGGCTCGAGGATGCGCTCCGAGGCGAAACGCGACGAGGAGTTCGGGAAGCAGGTTGACGCGGCGAAGGGGAAGGGCAGGCCGGGGCTGGTGGACCGGATCCAGGCGGCGTATGTGAACCGGGCGCTCGATCCGGACGGGCCGCCGCAGCTGTTGCACAACCTGGCGATCGTCTACCATCCGGACTGGGACGTGTTCCGCAAGTTGAAGCTCGAGGGGGGGCTGGACCTGCGGGCGATGCCTGCGATCGACGTGGCACTCTATTCGGACGAGGAGCTTGAGCAGCTGCGCGACCTCCTACAGCGCAAACCGCCGGAGCTTACACCTTGACTATGCTTGTCGCCACGCCGGACAATCTCCAGTTGGAGCTTGACCGGCGGGCGGAGGCCAGGCTCCTGTCCGGTTCGTTGGCGGAGTTCACCAGGGCGGCGTGGCCGATCATCGAGCCTGGCTACCGGTATGTCCACAACTGGCATATCGACGCGATCTCCGAGGCGCTCGAGGCCGCGACCGAGCGCGACATCCTCAGGCTCCTGGTGAACATCCCGCCGAGGCACATGAAGAGTCTGAATATCGAGGTGTTTTGGCCTGCGTGGTGGTGGACATTCGAGCCTGGTATTCGGTTCCTGACCGCGAGCTACGGTGACCAGCTGGCGACCAGGGACGCGCGCAAGACACGAGCTTTGATCATGAGCGACTGGTACCAACGGCTGTGGGGCGACGTCTATCAGCTGTCGGACGACCAGAACACGAAGAGCCGGTACGAGAACGACCAGAAGGGCTACCGCATAGCGACGTCGGTGGGCGGGGTGGGAACCGGCGAGGGCGGTGACGTGATCCTGATCGACGACCCGCACAAGACCGATGAGGCGGAGTCCGACCTGGAACGGCAGACCGTGTTGGACTGGCACGACGGGACGATCTCCACCAGGTTCAACGAGCCGGAGCGCGGCGTCGAGGTGATCGTGATGCAGCGGCTCCACGAGCGCGACCTGGCCGGGCATGTGCTGGAGCAGGGTGGCTGGCACCATCTTTGTCTCCCTGCGGAGTACGACCCGAAACACCCGTTTATGTGGCCGGACGATCCGAGGTCGGAGCCGGGGGAGCTTCTGTGGCCGGAGCGGTTCTCGCGCAACGCGGTCACCCAGTTGAAGACCCAGATGGGGTCGTACCGGGCGGCCGGTCAGCTGCAACAGCTTCCGGCGGCGCGCGAGGGAGATCTGTTGAAGCGGGCGTGGTGGAAGTATTTCCCGCCGCTGTTCCTGGACGAGCCTGGGCGGCTGCCGGAGTTCCGGCTGATCGTCAGTTCGTGGGACACGGCGTTCAAAGAGAAGACAACGTCGGACTATGTGGTTGGCACGGTGTGGGGTCGTTCTGTCTCCGACCTGTACATGCTCCGTCTGGTCAGAGAGCGGATGAGCCTGGGCGCTACCAAGCGGGCGATGAAAGAGGTCCGGGCGTGGCTTCAGGCTACCTGGCCGCAGGCGGGGATCGTGACCCTGGTGGAGAAGTCCGCTAACGGCGTGACGATCATCGACGAGCTTACCCGGGAGATCCCGGGGGTGATCCCCTGGACAGCGGTGGCAGACAAGGTCGCTAGGGCGGAGAACGCACAGCCGACGCTCGAGGCTGGTAACTGCTTCCTCCCGGGGTTCCCGTTGCCAGACTTGACAGGACCGGATTCGGGGCGCACACCGGCGTACGTGATGGAGTTCATCGACGAGCTTGCGAAGTTCAACAAAGGACAGTACGACGACCAGGTCGACTCGTGGTCTCAGGCGGTCAACTACCTGAACACCAGGTCTCCGTTGCCTAGCCAGATCTTGTTGCCGGACGAACGGATATGAGTGTCGTGACGGTCCCTGTCCACGGGTACCGGCAAGCGAAGCTCCAGTGTGTGTCCTGCAACTGCTATTTCGACGCGTCGGCCAAGCGTATCCGCAAAGCGCGGCGGGAACCGGAGTCGGCGCTCTGTCTGCCGTGCCAGGCGCTGGACAGGCGGTCTCCGGTGAACGTGATGGACCGCCACCGGCGTTGGTGGACAGACCTGTTGAACGCCGGGATCATCGACCAGCAGTGGATCGACGAGACCGTGGGGATGATATGGGAAGATCAGTCGACATCCTGATCCCGATGCTGGGCCGGGCAACTGCGATCGAGCGTCTGGTCGGTGACGTGATGAGCAGCTACGACCGGGAGATCGACTACCGTCTGCTGTTCCTGGCGAGCGAGTCAGACCGAGCGGTTGTGAACGAGCTTCACCATTCCGGTGAGGAGTTCGTTGTCCTGCCGGACGAGCCACAGCCGGGCGACTACGCGCGCAAGATCAACACGGGATTCGATGTGACCGACGCAGAGTGGCTGCTGCTGGGGGCTTCGGACATCCACCTGCACGAGGGGTGGGCGAGCGCGGCGCTCGAGGTGGGTGACATGATGGAGGTCGGGGTGGTCGGGACAAACGACCTGGGCAACCCAACGGTGATGAAGGGTGGGCACTCGACGCATGCGGTTGTCCGCCGTGACTACATAGAACGGTTTGGCGGCGGGTGGGACGGACCGGGTGTGGTCTACCACGAGGGCTATGCGCATCAGTATTGTGACACGGAGCTTGTGACCTGCGCGCAGGCACGGGGGCAGTGGGCGTTCGCCCATGACTCGAAGGTGGAGCACCTGCACCCGTATTGGCGCAAGGGGCAGATGGACGACACGTACAAGCGGGGACTGGCGACGAGCCGCGAGGACGCTGCGCTGTTCCAGGAGCGCTCGAGGGCGCTGGCATGAGGGCTGTCCTGTTTGCTCCGCACTCCGACGACGAGACGTTGTTTGCGGCCTGGTTGATAATCCGCCACCGGCCGATAGTGTTCGTGGTCGCGGACGACCCGGATCCGCTGGTGGCGTCGACACGGAGGCAGGAGACCGTCCGTGCGCTGTGCTGTCTGCAGCCCGATCTGTCGGTCCATTTCTCCGGGTTGATCGAGGGGCAGTTCGATCTGCACGACGTGGGCAGGGAGATGCGGAAGATCCACGGGGCCACCCAGGTGTTCGCTCCGGCGGTGGAAGAGGGCGGGCACGCCGAGCACAACATGGTTGGCCAGCAGGCGGTAGCTGTGTGGGGCGAGGGCATGACGACCAGGTATAGCACGTACACTCGGTCGGGCGGGCGGACGCGGATGGGGGCGGAGGTGCCGTACCGGTCGGCGTGGATCGCGTTGAAGCTGAAAGCTCTGTCGTGTTACCGGTCGCAGCACGAGATCCCTGCGCGCGCGCCGTGGTTCACCTCGATGATCGACCTGAGGGAGTGGGTTATGAGCCAATGCAAGACCTGTGGGGCGGAGATCCGGTGGGAGACCACCAAGGCCGGTAAAAAGATACCGCTCGATATGGAACCAGCCCCGTTGGGGAACCTGTTCATCAACGAGGGTGGGGTTGTTGTCACCTGGGACGAAGACGTGGGCAGGTCGGTGCCCCGGTTCTATTCGCATTTCTACACGTGCCCGGACGCGGCGGAGCACCGGCGATGAGCATCCGTGACCTCGAGTCCTCGACCATCCGGGCGTTCCTGTTGAGGAACCAGAAGCACATGGGGAAACGGGTGCTCGACTACGGAGCGGGCCGCCAACCGTACCGGGACATCGTTGAGGCAGCCGGGGCGGAGTATGTGCCGTACGATTCCCCGGAGTTCCCCGGGAGCGTTGTCGAGAAAGACACCGCCGCTGTCCGGGGCAGGTTCGACGCGGTGATCTGCACCCAGGTGCTCCAGTATTGCCCGTCTCCGGATTACACGCTGCGATTCCTCAAAACTCAACTGCACGACGGCGGGTCGTTGTTGATGACCGGGCCGACGAACTGGCCGCTCGTGGAGGAAGAGGACTTGTGGCGGTTCACTCCGAGTGGTGTAGTAAAGCTGTTGGCAGAGGCGCGGTTCACGTCGTGGAACGTGGTGGTCCGGGCGGCAATCAGGTTCGAGGGCGAGAACTGGGCGACAGGATGGGAGGCGGTGGTCCAAGCGTGACAGAGATGGTTATCGACGTCGGGTGCGCGGCCCATGGGGGAGATAGCTCGATGGGCCGTCTGATCGATCGGTTCCAGCCGAGTGTCCTGTATGGGTTCGACCCGCAGTCGCAGGATGGGCAGGCGCGGATCCGGGGCACGCTGGTCGTGGTGAGCAGCGCGGCGGCGTGGATCCATGACGGAGCGGTGCAGTTCGAGGGGGAGAATCTGGGGGCGCACATCGTTCAGGAGTTCGGGGGGGTAGAGGTCAAGTGCATCGACCTGGCGGCGTTCATCGTGAGTCTGGTCCACTGGCCGGTGTTGAAGCTCGATTGCGAGGGGGCGGAGTACGCGATCGTGGAGAAGCTCCTGGCGGAGGAGGTCGGTCTCGAGCGGCTGCTGGTCGAGTGGCATTGTCCTGAGTGCAAACACGGGATCTGGAGCCACGCCGAGAGTTGTGATCAGCTGGACGAGGCAGAGGCTCTGGTAAGGCGATACGAGGCGATGTTGCCGTTCCCGTTCGAAAGGTGGGACATGTGAGCGACATCCGCGTCACCGCTATCGTTGTCACCCGGGGCGACGTCGACCTGCAGCCGATCTTGGAGTCTCTCCCGGCCAACTGGGAGAAGCTGGTCTGGACCAACGGCCAGGGGGTCAGTTCATGGACCCCGGAGGGGGTGTGGCGCTACGGCCAAGAACGACAGCATGTGGTCCAGGTTGGCAGTGGGGGGATGGTCCGTCTAGACCAGGGGACGCTGGACCTGGGGCTTGAACGGTCGGTGTTCCCTGACCGGTCGGTCTACGGGAGGTACGCGGCGATCGACTACGCCGGTGGCGACCTGATCTACGTCCAGGACGACGACGTGATGGTGAGCGACCCGATCGAGCTTGTCACCCAGTGGCTGATCCCGTCGTGGGGACGCCAGGACCACGTGGTGTGCAACATGCCGCAGGAGTTCCGACACGACTTCTACAAGGACCATGCTTTGGTCGGGTTCGGCGGGGTGTTCCGCCGCGACGCACCAGCGCGGGCGTTCAAGCGCTACTGGGACGCTTATTACTTGGACGAGACGATCGTGCCGTCTGAGGCGGACCGGTGGGCGCTGGACCGGACGTGTGACGTGGTGTTCACCGCGCTATCCCCACGTGTCCTGGTGGACGTCCCGAAGATGAACCTCGCCTGGGCCACGGACGAGAGCCGGATGTACCGCCAGCCGGAGCACGTGGCGGAGAGGGCTAGGGCGCTCGAGCTTGCGCTGCAGGTGCGAGATGCTTGACATCTTGTTCCTGTCGTGGAACCGGTGGGAGTTCACCGAGCTTTCGTTGCGGCTGCTGTTCGAGAACACGAACTGGGAGTTGACGCGGCGACTGGTGGTCTACGACGACGGCAGCGATTCGACGACTGTGGGCCGGTTGCAGTCTTTGATCGGGGAAGCTCCGTGCGAGGTGGTGTTCCGGCAGACGCACGAACGGTCGCCGGTCGGGGTGATGCTCCACTACCTGCGCAACGACCCGGCCGAGCAATTCGCCAAGATTGACAACGACATCGCAGTGCCGCCGGGCTGGCTCGAGAGCCTGCTGTGCGTGTGGTCTCCGGAGATCGACTTGCTGGGCATGGAGATCGGGCATCCCCACGGTTTGCAGACCGACGACATGAGTTTCATCAAGCGGATGTTCGTCCCGGCCAGGCACATAGGCGGGGTCGGGATGATGCGCTCGTCGGCGTTCGGCGGGGCTAGGAGGATGAGGGCCAACGGCCGGTTCGGTTTCACGGAGTGGCAACACACCAACCGTCCCCGAGTGGGCTGGATCTTCCCAGAGGTGAACGCTCCGTGCTTGGATAGGGTGCCGGTGGAGCCGTGGGTGAGCCTGTCCGCGTTCTACGAGCAGGTCGGTTGGCAGCGGCCGTGGTGGAAATACCCGATGGAATCGGCGCATCACTGGGACTGGTTCCCGTCGACGATCAGAGCGGAGAGCACATGAGGTTGGTGGCAAGCATGGTGACCCACAATGAGGCCGACCGCTACCTGGAGCCGTGTTTGGCGGCTCTGGCGGAGTTCGTCGACGAGATCCGCGTGTGGGACGACGGAAGCACAGACGACACGCTGGGCATCCTGAGCCGCCACCCGGCCGTCCAGGTCAACGGAAGCCCGGAGAGCGCGTTCTTCGACCATGAGGGACGGGTGCGCCAGCTGGGGTTGGACTGGACGCTGCAGGCGAACCCGACCCACGTGGTGGCGGTCGACGCCGACGAACTGATCCTCGCGGGGCCGAAGCTCCGGGAACAACTCGAGCGCGGTGACGCCTGGAGCCTCTGTATGCGCGAGGTTTGGCAGGCCAGGCCGGACTCGCTGCAGGTCCGCCAGGACGGCGGCTGGTGCGAACACCCGGTGTCGATCGTGTGGCGTGTCCCAAGGACGATGAACCGCCGGTGGGCGATCGCTGACCGGCAGCTGGCGTGCGGCAGGACCCCGATCACCGTCGGCAGCTTGCGGGCGGTCTACTCGGATGTCGCTGTTTACCATTTCGGCTGGGCGAACCGGGGGGAGCGGGAGGCCAGGTGGCTCCGGTACCGTGATCTAGACGGCGGCCGGTTCCACCGTAATAGCCACATCGACTCGATCATGTGGCCGGACATGGATGTCACCGCGACGATGGAGACGGTGCAGGTGCCGGAGGCGTGGGTGGAGCGGGCCAACAGGCAGATCGTAGCCACAGGAGGCAACGCGTGACTATCGCCGACCCGACCACCGGAGCGCCGTGATGCGTGACCGTTCTTCTGCCGGTGCGCCCACCACCATTCAGGAGGTTCCTGTGAGTATCATCCCTGCGCGTCTTTGGACGCGCCGTTGCCGTGGCTGCGCTGATAGCAGCCCGCACGATTCGCACCTGACGTGGCTCGGACGGCTGGCGTTGAGGCTTCATGGCCGCTGACGTGCCTTCTGCCGGTGCGCCCAGCACCGAACCGGCGTACGACGAACTGCGCGACGCGTTTGATGCGGCGGTAGAGGCGCTGCGAGCCACGTCCTGCACTTGTAGCCACCCGGCCTACGGTCTGTGTTCCCGCTGCTCTGCGCTCGGGGATGCGGAGCCGGTGCTGGCCCGAGCTTGGGGGATCGCGGATGCGTGACCGTTCTTCTGCCGGTGCGCGAGAAGACCGACCACGGTCGGGCGGCGGCGTTGCACCGGAAGCTCGCGGACCTGCGGGCGGCGCTCGCCCGGGCAAAGGCGGACCAGTGATCCGCTGGCTGACGTACGCGTACAGGGTGCCCCGCTGGATGCTGATCCCGCTCGTGTTCGGGTGGCTGTCGTGGTGCATCGAGGGATGGGTCAGGCTGTTCACGTGAGCGAAGGGAGATCAGCGAGTTCCGTCGCGACCATCAGGTGTCGAGGCCGTGTTAGCCGCGCGGAGGCTGGCTCGTGACCGCCCCCGACCCGATGTACGACCCGCACTGCGACTGCGGACGCCTGCTGACCGAACGCATGAACGGGGTATGCGACACCTGTTGGTGCGACCGGCATCTTCTGCAGCCGCCTGACGACCCGATCGTCGTGCTGCGCGACGCGACAGCCTGCCCGCACTACGAGAACGTCGATGCCGCGCTTCACTCCGGCTGCTCATGGTGCGCCCACATGGAGGAGATCGGCCTGCCCGCCGCCCTCGACGCGGTGGTCAAGTTCAGAGATGCCCTGAAGTGGTACGCCGAACGCCGAAACTACGTCCCTGCCGCTCCGCCTGCCGTAGCCGCACCGAAGTACCTCATCGAGACGGACGGCTGGGACGGTCAAGGGCCAGGCGCGAGGGCACGCGCCGCCCTCGCCCTGTTCCCCACCGACACCGAGGAGACGGCATGACGTGGCGTGAGGAGATGGTCGCGAAGCTGCTGCTGCTCGTGGCCCGGATGCTCTGCGACGACCCAGCGCTCGCCCAAGACATCAAGCACGCCGCGAACGCGATCAGCACCGGCCAGTACGACAAACGCAACCGTGAGGAGCAGCCGTGAGTCTGTTCACACGAAAGCCGAAGCTGCCGGTGCCCGACGACCTGCCTGCCCGGATGCGCTCCGTGAGCCGCCGACTAACCGGGTGGACGACAACAGGAACGGGCTGCGAAGCCCCCGATCATCTTCTGGACGAAGGCGCGCGGGCCATCGAAAGTCTTGCCGCCGAACTTGCATTGCTTCGCGAGGAGCGGCCGTGACCGCCCCCGACCGTTGGCGCAACATGGCCAACAAGGCAACACCAGGGGAACGGGCGAGCCTCGACTACATCCGGGGGCGCTACCACGTTCCCGCCGAGGTCGGTGGTCGCGTAACGGTTTACACAGGCGAGCAGGGAACGATCGTTGGCGCATGCCCGCAGGCAACCCATTACCTGCATGTACTTCTGGACGGCGACGACGAGCCGATCATTCTGCACCCGACGTGGGAGATCACCTACCACTGCGACGCCCGCGCCTCCTCTGGCGGTGCCGCTTGATCCGGCTGCTCACCCTCGCCGAGTACGCCATGTTCATAGGCTCGTTCGTGGGGCTGGGCGTGTACGCCTGGTGGAACGCCGGATGAGACACACCGACGAGCAGATCCAGC
>Ga0164241_10000630_pt1 | contig 58057 bp, 53 predicted proteins | sample OricomyardsoilBY_FD_108780 | JGI IMG/M metagenome (GOLD analysis project Ga0164241, IMG submission 108780) | Backyard soil microbial communities from Emeryville, California, USA - Original compost - Back yard soil (BY) | ecosystem: Environmental > Terrestrial > Soil > Unclassified | place: USA... | reverse complement strand
TGGTGGAAGGCGCGCACGTCGTCGACGGTCGCCGCGTCCAGCTCCTCGATCGAGCCGATGCCCGGGCGCTGGTAGGGATGGGCGGTGAACGACTGCTGCGGGATCGACAGCGCGAAGAAGCGGCCATAGGGGTCGGCCAGCACGCGCTGGCGCAGTTCTTCCTTCACGACGTCGCGCTCGGAGGCGAACACGCTCTCGTCGATGACCAGGGACTTCAGGCGATCGCTCTCGGCCCAGAGCAGGCGCTCCAGGTGATTGGCCGGGGCGACCTCATAATAGTTGGTGAAGTCGTCCCAGGTGGAGGCGTTGTTGAAGCCGCCCACGTCCTCGGTCAGGCGGTCCAGCGTCTCGCTGGGCATGTTGCGCGTGGCCTTGAACATCAGGTGTTCGAACAGGTGCGCGAAGCCCGAGCGGCCGCGCGGGTCGTCCTTGGAGCCGACGCCGTACCAGACCTGCACCGTGACGTTCGGGGTCGTGGTGTCGCGCGAGGTGTAGACCTTCAGGCCGTTGGCCAGCACGCGCTGCTGATAGACGATCGGCGGAACCGCGATGGCCGAGGACGCGGGCGCGGCGACGGCCGGCTTGGGCTTCGGCTTGGCCTGGGCGGCCATGGCCAAAGGTGAAAGCGCGGTCGTCGAAAGGGCCGCGGCCACGAGGGCCAGCTTGGCGGTGCGGATCATGCGCGAAGGTCTCCTGAAGCAGTCCGCGGCGACCCTAGCACCGCGCCTGACGGGGTAAACCTTACTGTCCTGTCATGTGGGCGGAACCAAGCGGCGCCGTCCGTGTTACAGATAACCGTGTCGCCCCCTCAGCCTGACGGGCTCGATTCGCGTGGGGGAAAACTTGTCCGACAGTTCGCTTCGCGACCGCCTGCGCGCGGCTACCGCCGAGAGCCACGAGGCCCTGGACGCCCAGGTCGCCGCCTGGAAGATCGAGACGCCGCTGGGCTACGGGGCCTTCCTCTCCGCCTCGGCCATGGCCATCGCGCCCCTGGAACTGGCCCTGGAACGGGCCGGCGTCACCGACTGGCTGCCGGACTGGCCCAAGCGTGTGCGCCGCACCGCCCTGGCCCGTGATCTGGCTGCTCTCGGCCTGGAAGCTCCGCCGTTCGCGGCCGCCGCCGTCCCGTCGCCCGACTTCGGGGCCGGCCTGCTCTACACGCTGGAAGGCTCGCGCCTGGGCGCCCGCTTCCTGGCCCGCCAGGTCCGCGCCGCCGGCCACGGCCTGCCGCTGGCCTACCTGACCCAGGGCGAGGGCGACGACCTGTGGCGGACGTTCCTGGCCTGGCTGGAGGAACCCAATGTCGGGACGCGGACAGACGAGGTCGAGGCCGGGGCGCGATATGGCTTCCAGTGCTTCTCGGATGCGTTCGAGACGATAGCCCCGCCTGGAGCCCTGCATGTCCGTACTGGCGCCCATGTCCGGGTTTGAAGTCAATCTGACCAATTGCGATCGCGAGCCGATCCACGTCCTCGGCGCGGTGCAGCCGTTCGGCTTCCTGCTGGCGGTCAATTCCGACTGGATCGTGGTCCACGCCTCGACCACCAGCCTGCGCTATCTGGGCGTGGCCCCGGCCGACCTGGTCGGCAAGCCGCTGACCCAGGTGTTGAGCGGCCACGCTATCCACAACATCCGCGGCCGCCTGCAGATCATGCGCGGCGCCGATGCGGTCGAGCGGATGTTCGGCCAGCCGCTGGCCGATGGCGGCGAGGACTTCGACCTCGCCCTGCACTATTCCGGCCGCCTGCTGATCGTCGAGGGTGAGCCCAGCCATCCCGACACCCTGATCGAGGCCGCCTCGGCCGTGCGCTCGATGACCACGCGGATCGCCGCCCGGCCCAGCTTCGAGGAGTTCTGCCACGAGGCCGCCCGCCAGGTGCGCGCCCTGACCGAGTTCGACCGGGTGATGGTCTACCGCTTCGCCCACGACGGCGCGGGCGAGGTGATCGCCGAGTCGGTGCGGCCCGGCATCGGCTCGTTCCTGGGCCAGCGCTATCCGGCCCAGGACATCCCCGTGCAGGCCCGCGCCCTCTACGAGCGCAGCTGGCTGCGGATCATCGCCGACGTCGACGCCGAGGTCTCGCCGATCTTCCCGCCGACCAGCCCGGCCGGTGAGCCCGTCGACCTGTCGATGAGCATGCTGCGGGCCGTTTCGCCGATCCACATCGAGTACCTGCGCAACATGGGCGTGGCCGCCTCGCTGTCGATCTCGATCCTGCGCGACGGCAAGCTGTGGGGGCTGTTCGCCTGCCACCACTACGCCCCCAAGCACATCAGCTATGAGCGCCGCACGGCCGCCGAGCTGTTCGGCCAGCTGTTCTCCCTGACCCTGGAGAGCCGCGAGCGTGAGATCGAGACCCGGCGGATGTCCGAGGCGCGCAACCTGCACGACCGGATGATGAATGCGGTGGTGAAGTCGAACCAGGGCGCCGACGGCCTCAGCCCGTATCTGGAAGACCTGTGCCGCCTGGTCGGCTGCGACGGCCTGGCCCTGTGGCTGGAAGGCCGGCTGACCCTGCGCGACTCCACGCCCGACGCCAGCGATGTCCACACCTTGGTGCGGGTGCTGCGCGAGAAGGACACCCACGCGGTCTTCGCCACCAACGAGATCGCCAGTCTGCTGCCCTCGGCCGCCGCCTGGTCGGAGAAGGCCGCCGGCATGCTGGCCGTGCCGCTGTCGCGGGCCGCGCGCGATTACCTGATCTTCTTCCGCAAGGAAGAGGCCAAGACCGTGGTCTGGGCCGGCAAGCCCGCCAAGCTGGTGCAGGTCGGCCCACTGGGCGACCGCCTGACCCCGCGCAAGAGCTTCGAGGCCTGGGAAGAGACCGTGCGCGGCCAGAGCCGCCCGTGGACGCCGGTCGAGCGCTCGCTCGCCGAGAGCCTGCGCACCAGCCTGCTGGAGATCGTCTTCCGCCTGACGGATCTGGCCGACGAGGAGCGCCAGCGCGCCAACCAGCGCCAGGAACTGCTGATCGCCGAGCTGAACCACCGGGTGCGCAACATCCTGGGCTTGATCCGCGGCCTGATCACCCAGAGCCGCTCGGGCGTCGCCAGCGTCGAGGAGTTCGCCGAGGTGATCGGCGGCCGCGTCCAGGCCCTGGCCCGCGCCCACGACCAGATCACCCGCCACCAGTGGGGGCCGGGCGCGCTCAGCGATCTGATCACCGCCGAGGCGGAAGCCTATCTGTCCACCAAGGCCGAGCGCGTGCGCCTGAACGGCGCGCCGACCGCCCTGGCCCCGGACGCCTTCTCGATCCTGTCCCTGGTCATCCACGAGCTGATGACCAACTCGGCCAAGTACGGGGCCCTGTGCGATCAGCGCGGGCATGTGGCCATCGACTGGAAGCGCGACGCCAAGGGCGACCTGATCATCGACTGGCGCGAGCGCGACGGTCCTCCCGTCAAGCCGCCGACCCGTCGGGGTTTCGGCTCGACCATCATCGAGCACTCGATCCCGCACGACCTGAACGGTGAGGTGGACCTGGACTATCGGCCGGAAGGCTTCCAGGCCCGCATCCGCATCCCCGGCCGCTATGTCTCGACCGAGAACGTGACCACGGCCGTGACCCAGCCGCGCCGCTCCGACACGCCGGTGCGCGCGCCTGAGCGGATGCTGGTGCTCGAGGACAACATGATCATCGCGCTGGACCTGGAGGACATGCTCACGCGCCTCGGCGTCAAGCAGATCACTGTGGCCTCCAGCCTTGCCCAGGCCTTCGAGGCCCTGGCCGAGGAGCGGCCGCCGTTCGCGATCCTGGACGTCAATCTGGGCCAGGAGACCAGCTTCCCAGTGGCCGAGGCGCTGCAGGAAGCCGGTATTCCGTTCGCCTTCGGCACCGGCTTTGGCGACAGCGCCGCGTTCCCGGACCGGTTCAAGGAGATCCCGGTGCTGCAGAAACCCTACAGCGCCGAGAGCGTGCGGGCGCTGTTCTAGGGCAGGGCCTCGCGCAGGGCGGGCTGGCGCGAGCGGCTGACGGGTAGGGGCGCGCCTTCGCTCAGATGCAGCCGCCAGCGGTCGCCGTCACGCTCCAGGCGCTGGACGTGATCCAGGTTGGCGATCGCCGAGCGATGGACCCGCAGGAAGCTCGCCGGCAGTTGGCTCGCCAGGCCGTCCAGGCGCGCAGCGTGCAGCAGGCTGCGGCCGCCGGCCAGGCGCAGCTCGACATAGTCGTCGGCCCCGACCACGGCCAGGATGTCGGCGATCGGGACCAGCTCGACGCCGCGCGCCGAGGCCACGGTCAGGCGGTCGGGACGGCTGGCGGCCACGGTCAGGGCGGCCTCGCGGCCCCGATCGTCGCGGGAGAGCCGCACCACCTCGATCATCAGCAGCGGCAGCACCAGGGCGGCGGCGAGCAGGAAGTACGAGAAGTCGGCCAGCCATTCGGGCAGTCCCAGCGCCACGGCCAGGAACAGCGCCAGATAGGCCAGGGTCAGCCGCGCACCGGGCCGCTTGGCGCGGACGCCGGCCAGCGCCGGCAAGGCGGCCAGGGCCACGCCCAGGATCAACGCCCAGACCGTCTTGATGTCGAAGCCCGGCAGCAGGACCGTGGCGCCGACCAGGCCCAGGGCCAGGCCGACGATCGGACCGCGCGCCCTGGGCAGGAAACGGGTGGCGGCATAGGTCACCAGGAGGATCGCGAAGGCGGCCGCCAGCAGCCAGATCGCGCTCATCCGCCAGGCGTGCAGGGGATAGGGATAGTCGAACAGCGGCCGCAGGCTCTCGACCACGGCCTGCAGCGCCGCGACCCCGGCCATGCCGGCCAGCAGCAGGCTGGATCCTGTACGGCGCATGGCGTGGATGACGCCGAACCCGAACGCCGCCGCCAGCAGGGCTCCGGCCGCCACGAAGGTGACGGCCAGCAGCGCGGTGCGTTGCGGATAGGGATAGGGCAGCACGACCATCGCGCTCATCGGAGCGTCGAACCGCAGGCCGCCGTGGAAGGACGACAGGCGCAGCACCACGGTGTTGGAGCCGGAGCGCCAGGCGGCCTCGCGGATCGGGAACACCGCCTGGTAGCGTCCGGGAACCTCCGCCCGCGCCGTAGAGCCGGGATGGCCGTTCACGCCCAGGCGCTGGCCGTTGAGCCAGGCCTCGGACGAGGCGACGCCCGCCACATACAGCGCGCGGGGCCGGGCGTCGGTGGGAGCTGGGATCGTGGAGCGGATCCACAACTCCCGGCCTTGCGGATCGACGAAGCCCTCGACCGGGTGGCAGTCGCTCAGCACGGGACCGCCGGGGCTGACCACGCCCTGGCAGGCTTGCCATGACCTGTCCTGGGCCTGGGCCAGGGTCGTGAAGCCGGTCACGAGGACGGTGAAGAGCAGGATTCGCCACATGGCCCCATTGTAGCTGCGGTTCGCCGAGACGCCTCGCCGTTCACCGATCGAGCGGCGCCATTGACCGAAGCGGCGTGGTGGGCGGCGTTCCGGACGGCTCAGCTAGGGGCATGACCCACGCCTCGCTCCATCGCCGCGCCCTGCTCGCCGCTGCCGGCCTCGCCCTTCCGACCCTGGCCTTGGCCCGGACCTCGGCCCCGCCACAGGCCGGCCCGTTCCGTTTCAAGGGCTGGCGCGGTCAGGAGGTCGACGCCGAGCGCGGCTTCTTCGAGGTTCCGGAGGACCGCCGCATCCCCGGCTCGCGGAAAATCCGCCTGGGCTATGTCAGGTTCGCCTCGACGGCGGCCAGGCCCGGACCGCCGATCGTCTACCTGGCCGGCGGGCCGGGCGGCGAGGGGACCGGGGCGGCGACCGGGCCGCGCTTCCCGATCTTCATGGCCCTGCGCGCCGTGGCCGACGTCATCGCCTTCGACCAGCGGGGCACGGGCCTGTCGACCAGCATCCCCGAGCGGCCGGCCTCGACCCGTCCGCCGCCGGTGTTCACCGAGGCCGGGCTGACGTCATATTTCCGCACGGAATTCCAGGAGGCCTGGGTCGACTGGACCAGGGCCGGCGTCGCCATGACCGGCTACAACACCGAGCAGAGCGCCGACGACATCGACGACCTGCGCCGTCACCTGGGCGCGGAGACGATCAGCCTATGGGGCACCAGCTACGGCTCGCACCTGGCGCTGAGCGTGCTCAAACGGCACGGCGACCGGGTCAGCCGTGTGGCCCTGTCCAGCCTGGAGGGCCAGGACCAGACGGTGAAGCGGCCGGCGCGGGTCGATACGCTTCTGCGCCAGGTCGACGCCCTGCTGGGCGCTGACCCGGCCGCCCGCGCGGCGATCCCCGACCTGCCCGCCCTGATGCGCCGGGTGCATGCGCGGTTGGAAGCCCAGCCGGCCGTGACCAAGGTCAAGCTGAACGGCGCGCCGGGCGAGATCCTGATGGGCGGCTTCGGCGTCCAGATGCTGGCGGGCGGGCTGATCGCCAATCCCAACACCCTGGCCATGCTGCCGGGCCTGTATCTCGCCCTCGACGCCGGCAAGACCGAGGTGCTGGCCCCGTTCCTGGGCGACGTCGCCGATCTGCTGAGCTTTAGGGGCATGCCCGAGGCCATGGACCTGGCGTCCGGGATCTCGCCGGCCAAGCTGGCTTTGGTGCGGCGCGAGGCCAGGACCGCCGTCGTGGGCTCGGCGCTGAACTTCCCGATGCCGCAGCTGCTGGGCGCGATCCCGGGCGTCGATCTGGGCGAGGCGTTCCGGACGCCGCTGCGCATCGACCAGCCGGCCCTGCTGATCGCCGGCTCGCTGGACGGCCGTACGCCGCTGGCCGAGCAGGACGAGGTCGCGACCCAGTTCCGGCGCAAGTCGCGGGTGATCGTCGAGAATGCCGGCCACAACGTGTTCGAGGCCCACCCCGACGTGCAGCCGATGCTGGTGCGGTTCTTCGCGGGCGAGGCGGTGGCCGACGCGCGCCTGACCTTGCCGCCGCCGAAGTTCAAGCTGGCGTGAGGGGCTCGTCCAGCACGAACCGTGCGCGCTGCTCCGGCGTCGGGATCATGCAGTGATCCTTCTTGCCCATCAGCCGGTAGCGGTTGGTGGCGATCCAGTCATAGACCGCGTCGGTCGGACCGCGCGGCAGGCGGTCGACGAAGGCCAGCCAGCGCCAGGGCGCGTCCAGCCGGCGCAGCAGGGCGCCGATGGCGGCGGTCCTGGTCAGGGCGCGGCCATGATCGAGGAAGAGGAAGCTCTCGGGCATTTCGGGATCGATGCCGTGCGCCAAGGCAAGCTCGCGGCCATAGGCCGACTGGATCGGCGTGAAGCGGATGACGCCCTTGCGATCCAGGCGCAGCACCGCCTGCACCGAGCCCGTGCAGACATTGCAGACGCCGTCGAACAGCCACAGGCCGTCCTCGCTCATCGCCCCTCGCACTCGCGCCGCAAGGCCTTCAGCGAGCTGGGCACGTCCTTGCGCATCATGGCGCTGATCATGCCGGCGGGAACGACGAAGGGGGCCGTGGCCCACATGTCATAGGTGACGCGGGTGCGTCGGCCGCCGTCCAGGGGCTCCAGCCGCCACGACCCATCGCAGGCGCGGATATCGCCGCCGATGCAGGTGAAGTGGATCTCCCGGTCGGGGATCAGGCTCACCCGTGAGGTCGAGCGCATGGTCGGCAGGAAGATGCTCCAGCGGACCGTGTGCTCGCGGATCTCGGTTCCGTCCGGGGCGCGCGAGACGACGCGACAGCTCTTGACGCCTGGGCTCATGCGGGCGGCGCGGTCGCAGTCCAGGATGATGCGGAACACCACGGCCGGCGGCGCGTCGATATCGACATTGGCCCGCACCATGCCGCGGCCGTGATTGTCGGCCTGGGCGTCGATCGTGATGCCGTCGCCCTTCGTCTCCCACTCGGCGTCGGCCCGGGCGGGACCCGCCAAGGCGATCAGAATGAGGAAGGGGGCAAGCCGGCGCATCACACTCAAGCTAACGCAGCCGGCTTAACCTTGGTTACGCCCCGGCTCGATTTTTCACCAAATCATCGACCACCGACGGATCGGCGAGCGTCGAGGTGTCGCCCAGGCTGCCCAGCTCGTTCTCGGCGATCTTGCGCAGGATGCGGCGCATGATCTTCCCGGAGCGGGTCTTGGGCAGGCCCGGCGCCCACTGCAGGACATCGGGCGCTGCGAACGGGCCGATTTCATGGCGGACCCACAGGATCAGGTCTTTGCGCAGCTGGTCCGTCGCTTCGACCCCGGCCTTCAAGGTCACGTAGGCGTAGACGCCCTGGCCCTTGATGTCGTGCGGATAGCCGACGACGGCGGCCTCAGCGACGGTCTCGTGGGCCACGAGGGCGCTCTCGATCTCGGCGGTGCCCAGGCGGTGGCCCGAGACGTTGATCACGTCGTCGACCCGGCCGGTGATCCAGTAGTAGCCGTCGGCGTCGCGGCGGCAGCCGTCGCCGGTGAAGTACTTGCCGGGATAGGTCGAGAAATAGGTCTCGAAGAACCGGCCGTGGTCGCCATAGACGGTGCGCATCTGGCCCGGCCAGCTGTCGGTGATGACGAGGTTGCCCTCGGTCGCGCCCTCCAGCACGCCGCCTTCGGCGTCGACCAGCTGCGGCTTGACGCCCGGCAGCGGCTTGGAGGCCGAGCCCGGCTTCAGGTCGGTGGCGCCGGGCAGCGGGGTGATCAGCATGCCGCCGGTCTCGGTCTGCCACCAGGTGTCGACGATGGGCAGGCGCTCCTTGCCGACCACGCGGTGGTACCAGAGCCAGGCTTCCGGATTGATCGGCTCGCCGACGCTGCCGAGGATGCGCAAGGACGACAGGTCGTTCTTGGTCACATGCTCGTCGCCCTCGCGCATCAGGGCGCGCAGGGCCGTCGGGGCGGTGTAGAAGATCTCGACCTTGTGCTTGTCGACCACCTCCCAGAAGCGGCTGGGGGTCGGATAGTTCGGCACGCCCTCGAAGATCAGGCTGGTCCCGCCATTGGCCAGCGGGCCGTAGACGACATAGCTGTGGCCGGTGACCCAGCCGACGTCGGCCGTGCACCAGAACACCTCGCCGGGGCGGTAATCGAACACCGCCCAGAACGTCCAGGACGCCCAGGCCAGATAGCCGCCCGTGGTGTGCAGCACGCCCTTGGGTTTGCCCGTCGAGCCCGAGGTGTAGAGGATGAACAGCGGGTCCTCGGCGTTCATCGGCTCGGGGGCGCAGACCGGTGAAGCGGTGTCGCGGACGTCGTTCCAGACCACGTCGCGGCCTTCCACGACCGGCACGTCGGCGCCGGTCCAGCGGATCAGCAGCACCTTCTCGACCTCGGGGCACTGCAGCAGCGCCTCGTCGACATTGGCCTTCAGCGGCACGCGCTTGCCGCCGCGGCGGCCCTGGTCGGCGGTGATGACGATGCGCGAGTCGCAGTCCTTGATGCGGCCGGCGATGCTGTCGGGCGAGAAGCCGCCGAACACCACCGAGTGCACCGCGCCGATGCGGGCGCAGGCCAGCATGGCGGCCGCCGCCAGCGGGACCATCGGCAGGTAGATCGTGACCCGGTCGCCCTTCTTCACGCCCAGGTCCTTGAGGACGTTGGCCATGCGGCAGACCTCCTCGTGCAACTGGCCATAGGTCAGCGTGCTGGAGGTCCCCGGCTCGTCGCCCTCGAAGATCAGGGCGACGTCGTCGGCCTTGGCCGGCAGGTGGCGATCCAGGCAGTTGGCCGAGACGTTGAGGACGCCGTCCTCGTACCAGCGGATGTGGAAGTCCTCCTTGGCGTAGGAGACGTCCTTGATCCTGGTCGGCGGGGTGATCCAGTCCAGGCGGGCGGCGATGTCGCGCCAGTAGCCTTCGGGATCGGCCTCGACGCGCGCCACGGCGGCGTCATAGGCGGCGGCGTCGATATGCGCCTTCTCCGCCAGATCCTGAGGAACCGGGAAAACCTGTCCGTCGCTCACGCCGCCACTCCCTTGTGGGCTTGTCTTGTTGCGGCGGAGTTATGCGCGCAGCGTGTGACGGCGCAAGCAGACCAATGCGGTTTCTTGCGTTGGCGCAAGGCGAGGTCCAATTGAAGGACGTACCTTCCGGAGTTTCCCCATGCTGCTTGCCCTGTCCACCTGGTCCGAGATCGAAGAACGCATCAAGACCAGCCAGACCGTTGTCGTGCCGATCGGCTCCAACGAGCAGCATGGGCCGACGGGCCTCTTGGGCACCGACTGGCTGTGCCCGGAGATCATCGCCCACGAGGCCAGCAAGCGGGCCGGCGATCGCATCCTGGTGGCCCCGACCTTCAATATCGGCATGGCCCAGCACCACCTGGCCTTCCCGGGCACCATCTTCCTGCGGCCCTCGACCTTCATCGCCGCGATCGGCGACTGGGTGCGGTCGCTGGGCGCGCACGGCTTCACGCGGATCTATTTCCTGAACGGCCACGGCGGCAATGTCGCCTCGATCGAGGCGGCGTTTTCGGAGATCTATGCCGACTACAGCTTCCGCCAGCAGCGCGCGCCGTTCGCCCTGAAGCTGAAGAACTGGTGGGACCTGGCCGGCGTCAACGCCCTGGCCAACCGCCAATTCCCCGTCGGCCACGGCAGCCACGCGACGCCGTCCGAGATCGCCGTGACCCAGTGGGCCTATCCCGAGACGATCAAGACCACGCCCTACGCGCCTCAGATCGCGCCGTCGGGTCCGATCCGCGAGGCGCTGGACTTCCGCGCCCGCTACGCCGACGGCCGCATGGGCTCCGACCCGGCCCAGGCCACGCCCGAAAAGGGCGGCGAGCTGGTCAACATGGCGGCCAACGCGCTGCTGGAGGACATCGCCGCGTTCGGGGCCGAGAAGGCGCCGGCCTAGGCAGCGGGACCGAAACCTCGTCCTTCGACAAGCTCAGGATGAGGTTTCTTACTGAGCGGCTTCAAAAGTAGTCCTCATCCTGAGCTTGTCGAAGGACGAGGACGGCCCCTCAGGCCTCAATCGCTCTTCTCTCTAAGGCCGGCTGCCCATGTCGCGTGGCCATGATCTCGCCGATCACGGCCACGGCGACCTCGAACGGAGCCTTGCCGCCGAGGTCCAGGCCGATCGGGGCGCGCAGCTTGGCGAGGTCGCGGTCGGTGAGACCGGCCGCCTTCAGCCGCGCCAGCCGCTCCGGCAGGCGCCGTCTCGCGCCCAGCAGGCCGACATAGGGCGCTTGCGAGGGCAGGGCGGCCATCAGGGCGGCGTGGTCGACCTCCAGGTCGTGGCCGCAGACGGCGACGGCGGTCCAGGCGTCCAGGGCGATGCCGGCCAGGGCCGCCTCCGGCGTCTCGCGGCTATAGGCGACCCCGGCCAGGGGCGGCGGGGCGGCCGGACCCTTGGGGCGGACCAGGAAGGTCTCGAAGCCCGACTGCGCGCCCAGGCTGGCCACGGCCAAGGCGGTGGGGTCCCCGCCCAGCACGACCAGGCGCGGCGGCGGGTCATAGGTGCGGCTGAACGACTCGGGCCAGGGCAGGACGTCGGTCTCGGCGCAGGCCCGGCGCAGGCCGTCGCTGGCCCAGTGGGCCGTGCGGCGAGTCTCGGTCAGGGCCATCAGCGTCGCCACGGCCGGGTCGTCGGGCTCGATCCTCTCGACCAGGATCTCGATCCGCGCGCCGCACAGCAGGCGGATGTCGGGCCAGGGGCTGCCCTCGCCATAGACGAGGCGGCGCGGCTGGCCGTCCTCCAGGCAAGCTTCGGCATGGACCTCGACATCGGCCTCGATGCAGCCGCCCGACAAAAATCCCGAAACAATATTTTCGCCGAACACCATCTGCGCGCCGACCGGACGCGGTCCGCCGCCGGAGAGAGCGATGATGGTGGCGAGGGCCGCAGGACCCCGTGAAAGCGCGGCGGACAAGGCCGGGCGGGCGTCGTCGGCCATGCCGTGCATGGGCCAGGCATCGTCTGAGCGGTCGGTCGTCATCATGCCGACGTTAACGCCTCCGCAAGTTTCCAGAAACCTGATGTTCAAACCTTGGCGCGTACCGTTCGCATCTGTTTGATGTTTTCGCGCACGGATGGCGATGTCCATTTCGGTCACAAAACTCGGTTTGGCTGCGGCCCAGTTCGGTCTCGACGGCGGAAGCTCGTCGGCGCCGCGCGGTCGTTCGCCTGAAGCCGAAGCGCGCGACATCCTCAATATCGCCGCCCGCGCCCGCCTGTCGGTGCTGGACGCCTCGGGTCTGTTCGGCCGCGCCGAGACGCTGCTGGGCGACCTGATCCCGCGTCCGGTGCCGTTCCGCGTCAGCCTGGCCACGGCCCGCGCCGATCGCGGTCCCGATTTCGTCGAGGCCGAAGCCCGCGCCGCCCTGCGCCGTATCGGCGTCGAGCGCGCTGATTCGATCATCGTCCATTCGCCTTCGGAACTGTGCGGCCCGCACGGCGCGGCCCTGTGGGACCGCCTGCACCGCCTGAAGGACCAGGGCCTGTTCGCCAAGATCGGCGTCGCCGCCCACGCCACCGACGATCCGGTCGGCGTCGCGCGCCGCTTCAAGCCCGACATCCTGCAAGCCCCCGCCTCGCTGCTCGACCAGCGTCTGCTGGCCGACGGCTCGCTGCAACGCATCGCCGGCATGGGCGTCGAGGTGCACCTGCGCTCGATCTTCCTGAACGGCCTGCTGTTCCTGCCGCCCGATCGCGTCCCGGCCCAGCTGAAGGGCGCCTCGGGCCGTCTGTCGCGCGTGCGCCGGATGATCGCCGAGGGCCGCTCGGACCCGCTTCAAGCGGCTTTGGGCTTCGCCCTGTCGCGCCCCGAGGGTTCGGCCGTGCTGGTCGGCGTCAACTCGGCCGCCGAGCTGTCGGCCGTGGTCGCCGCCGCGTCGAGCCCGCCGCCGGACCTCGACTGGGACGAGATGGCCATCGACGATCCGGTCGCGCTCGACCCGCGACGTTGGGTCGCCTGATCCAACTCTAGAATCACCAGCGACAGTACAGGCGGCTCAACCAGCCGCCTTTTTCGCGCGCCTTGGTATCCGCGAATTAAGCATGCCGGTTAGTGACCTGTAAGCTTCTGATTCACATCGGTTTTATCTGTCTGGTCTAGCTTATCCGCAAGATAGGGAGACGCGTCATGATCCTTGCCGTCCTGCAAGCCCGCATGGGTTCGTCCCGGTTGCCGGGCAAGTCGATGGCCACCCTGCAGGGTGAGCCGATGATCATGCGCCAGCTGGAGCGCCTGCGCGGCGCGCGCTGCCTGTCCAAGATCATCGTGGCGACCAGCAATGAGGCGGTCGACGACGCCCTGGCCGGGTTCCTGGTCTCGCGCGGCCACACCGTCCATCGCGGGGCCGGCGCCGACATCCTGGCGTGCATCGCCCGCTGCGCCGAGGCGATCAGCTCGGTCACCCACGTGGTCCGGCTGAAGGGCGACGCGCCGTTCATGGATCCTGGTGTCATTGACGACGCCGTCCGCATGGCCATGGCCAGCGGCGCCGACTACACGTCCAACCGCGTGCATCGCACCTTCCCGGCCGGTCTCGAGGTCGAGGTGATCAAGGCCAGCGTGCTGCGCGACGCCGCCGCCGAGGAGCGCGACCCGCAGGCCCGCATCTCGCCGACCGCCGCCATCCGCAACCAGCCGCAACGCTGGAGCCAGGCCCATCTGAAGGCCGCCCGCGACTGGTCGCGGTTCGACTGGCGGGTGAAGACCGCCGCGGACCTGGCCTTCGCCCGCTCGGTCTATGACGCCCTGCACCCGGTGGATCCGGACTTCCGGATGACCGACGTGCTGGACATGGTCGAGAGCCGTCTGGACATCGCCCGCTTCGCGGCTTGAGGCTTCAAGCGAGCCCAAACAATTCTTGTCATCCCGGAAGCGCGTAGCGCTGTCCGGGACCCAGGGGCAGCCGCGTTGCGTTGGCCCCTGGGTCCCGGCTCTCCGCATCGCTGCGGCCGGGATGACAAGTTTTAGGTAGCTACTTCCAAGCCCCGTACGGATCGACCGAGCTCTTGCCCAGCGCCTCGGCCACGGCCGGGTGGGTCAGTTCGCCCTTCAGGACGTTGAGACCGCGCGCCAGGTGGACGTTGGTCTTCAGCGCGTCCAGGCCTTTGTCGGCCAGCGCCAGGCCGAACGGCAGGGTCGCGTTGCCCAGGGCTTCCGACGAGGTGCGCGGGGCCGCGCCGGGCATGTTGGCCACGCAGTAGTGGACGACGCCGTCGACCGTGTAGGTCGGCTCGGCGTGGGTGGTCGGCTTGCTGGTCTCGAAGCAGCCGCCCTGGTCGATCGAGACGTCGACGAGCACCGAGCCCGGCTTCATCTGCTTCAGGTGCTCGCGACGCACCAGCTTCGGCGCGGCCGCGCCGGCGGTGAGCACCGCGCCGATGATCACGTCGGCCTTGAGGATCTCTTCCTCGACGGCGGCGAAGGTCGAATAGCGGGTGAGGATGCGGCCCTGATAGAGGTCGTCCAGTTCGCGCATGCGCGGGATCGAGCGTTCCAGCACCACGACCTCGGCGCCCAGGCCGGCGGCCATGCGGGCGGCGTTGGAGCCGACCACGCCGCCACCCAGCACGACCACGCGGGCCGGCGGCACGCCAGGCACGCCGCAGAGCAGCAGGCCCATGCCGCCATTATGCTTCAGCAGGGTCTCGGCCGCCGAGAACACGGCGATGCGGCCGGCCACTTCCGACATCGGCGCCAGCAGCGGCAGGCCGCCCTTGGCGTCGGTGACGGTCTCATAGGCGATGGCCGCGCAGCCGCTCTTCAGCAGGCCTTCGGTCTGGGCGGGATCGGGCGCCAGGTGCAGGTAGGTGAAGAGGATGTGGCGCGGCTCGAGCTTCTCCCACTCGACCTTCTGCGGTTCCTTGACCTTCACGATCATGTCCGCGCCGGCGAACACCGCGTCGGCGTCCGGGGCGATGGTCGCGCCGGCTTTCACATACACGTCGTCGGCATAGCCGGCGCCCAGGCCCGCGCCCGACTGGACGAGGACGGTGTGGCCGTGGCCGACATATTCCCGGACGGCCGTGGGGGTCAGGCCGACCCGGTGTTCACCCGGTTTGATCTCGGAAGGGACGCCTACGCGCATGATGCTTTCCTCCAAAAGCGATTTGACGCCGGTTTACGCCTCGCAGCCTGCAGGTTCCTTGGGTATTTCGTGCGACACAAAACGTGTTATGCAGGAATCCTGCGCAATAGGGGCGTTCTGGTGAAGAAACCTCCCGTCGACCTCGACAGCTTCGACCGGAAGCTCCTCCACCTGCTGCAGCGGCGGGGCCGCGCCAGCTATGTGGAAATGGGCGAGGCGGTGAATCTTTCCGAGTCCGCGTGCCTTCGTCGCGTGCGGGCGCTGGAGGAGGCCGGGGTCATCGGCCGCTACGCCGCCGTGATCGACGAGCGGGCGGTGGGCCTGCCGCTCAGCGTCTTTGTCACGGTCACCCTGTCGTCCCAGGCCGAGAGCGCGCTCAGCGCCTTCGAGAAGGCGGTGACCAATGTCCGCGAGGTGGCCGAGTGCTATCTGATGACCGGCGGCTCGGACTATCTGCTGCGGCTGGTGGTGCGCGACGTCGACGACCTGGAGCGGGTCCACGCCCAGGAGCTGACCCGCATCCCCGGCGTGGTCCGCGTCAGCAGCAGTATCGCCATGAGAACGGTCGTTAAGCGTGTCGAACTGCCGCTTTGAACTGTCGAAATGCTGTTAAGCCCAGTTAACCAAAATCGGGTATGCTCCCAGCCGACATCAAACCGCGTCGGGGGACGAGATGGTTTCGAGACGACTTCTGCTGGGGGCCCTGGCGGGTCTTGCTGCGCCGGCCATCGCCTTCGCCGAGGGTGACGGCCCCGCGCCGACCATCCTGACCAAGAAGGGCCGCCGCACGCGTTCGGCCCTCAAGCACCAGACCACCGACAAGGCCGCGCTGGACAAGGCCCTGGCCAACGTCAAGCCGCTGGAGGCCGAGCCGGCCCACGCCCCGGCCGCCGGCGCCGAGCCCGCCCAGGAGGTCGCGCCGGAAGAGGCCCTGGGCCGTCTGAAGCACGGCAACGCCATCTTCGCTCGCGGCGGCGCCAACCTGATGCTGCCGACCCTGGCGCGGGTCAGCGAGCTGTCCAAGGGCCAGAAGCCGTTCGCGGTGATCATCGGCTGCGCCGACAGCCGCACCGCGCCGGAGCTGATCTTCGACTGCAATCTGGGTGAGCTGTTCGTCGTCCGCGTGGCCGGCTCGACCGTCAGCCGCGAGGGCCTGGGCTCGATCGTCTACGCCGTCGAGCACCTGGGCGCGCCGCTGATCGTCGTCCTGGGCCACACCAAGTGCGGCGCGGTCGGCGCGGCGGTGGATGTGGCCACCAAGCACGCCAACCTGCACGGCGCCCTGTACGAGATGGTGCTGCCGATCATCCCGGCGGTGCTGGAAGCCCAGGAAAAGCACCCGACCGACCTGCAGGACGCGGCCATCCACCAGAACGTCCGCGACATCGCCGGCCGCCTGAAGGTCGCCGACGGCGTCCTGGCCGAGCGCATCGAGGAAGGCCGCCTGAAGGTGGTCTCGGCCTGCTACGACCTGGCGACCGGTGTCGTGTCGTTCGACGCCTGATCAAGCTTAAGTATTCAGCGTAACACTGTCATTCGACTGCCGTTGACCCCTGGTCGCGCTTAGGTTCAATTCGCCCTGAACCTGCGCAAATCACTTGGGAGATAACGGATGTCGACGGACGAGACGCCGCCGGAAGGCGCTCGCGACACCCAAGCCTCCTGGCGTGACCGCTGGGACAAGCTTCGCGGCCAGGTTTCCGAACGCTGGCCGGCCGCCCTGAAGGGCCCGGTGGCGATCGCCGTGGCCGGGGCGCTGGTCGTCGGCTTCGGCGGCGGTTTCGCGGTCGGCAAGGCCGGCATGTTCTTCGGCGGCGGCAAGCCGGCCGGCGCGACGGCGGTCAAGGGCGAGGCCTGGAGCCTGTTCGGCAAGCCGCGCTCGGCCAACGCGCCGCGTCGTGGCATCCCCAAGCCTGAAGGCTTCGCGGTCTGGCAGACCCGCGTCGACAGCAGCGGTCCCGATCCGCTGGCCTGCATCCGCATGAGCAAGGACTTGGACCCGTCCAAGTCCTATGCCGACTTCGTGCTGGTCTCGCCCGATCTGGGCCGCCAGCCCTCGGTGCGCGTCAAGGGCGACGAGCTGTGCCTGGGCGGCGTCGGCTTCACCGATCACCGCATCACCCTGCTCAAGGGTTTGCCCGCCAAGGGCGGCGACACGCTTACGGCCAACGCGGACGTCGACTTCACCTTCGGCGAGAAGCCCCCTTATGTCGGCTTCGCCGGCGACGGCGTGATCCTGCCGCGCGAGGAGTCGGACGGCGTCGGCATCGAGACCATCAACGTCCAGGCCCTGGCCATCGAGGTCTGGCGTGTGCCGGACCGCAATCTGGTCCGAAAGTCGATCAGCGCGCCCGATCCGACCGGCGAGGGCGACTGGGCCGGCGAGTATGGCGAGGACGCCGTCGGCGAAGACGGCCGCCAGGTCTGGAAGGGCACGATCCAGGTCACCGGCGGCGCGACCGGCCAGAAGGCGACGACCGTCTTCCCGCTGGGCGCGGTGCTGAAGGACATGAAGGCCGGGGCCTTCGTCATCAAGGCGCGCGACGCCTCGGGCGGCCGCGATCCGGACGACAGCGAGAACAACCCGGCCCAGGCCCGCCGCTGGATCGTGTTCACCGACATGGCCATGCTGGCCTATGACGGCTCGGAAAGCCTGGACGTCGTGGTCCGCTCGCTGAAGAGCGCCAAGACCCTGTCGGGCGTCAATGTCAACCTGGTCGCCGCCGACGGCGAGCCGCTGGCCGAGGCCAAGAGCGACGCCGACGGCCGTGTGCGCTTCCTGCGTCCGCTGCTGAAGGGCACGGGCGCCGAGCGCGCCAAGATGGTCATGGCCTATGGCCCGCAGGGCGACCTGGCCGTGCTGGACCTGGACCGCTCGCCGGTCGACCTGTCCAAGCAGGGCGTGGGCGGCCGCACCGAAGGCGGCGTCGACGGGCGCAGCGTGGCGGCCGATATCGACGGCTATCTCTATGCCGACCGCGGCATCTACCGGCCGGGCGAGACGGTCCACCTGACCTCGATGGTCCGCGACCGGATGGCCAAGGCCGTCGCCGACCGCAAGGGCGAGGTCATCGTCAAGCGGCCCTCGGGCGTCGAGTTCAAGCGCTATGCGTTCGGCCAGGCCAACGCCGGCGCGGTGCTGACCGACATCGCCCTGCCGCGTTCCGCCCCGCGCGGCCGCTGGACCGCCGAGCTGCACATCGAAGGCATCGAGGAGGCGACGGGCAGCCTGTCGTTCTCGGTCGAGGACTTCGCGCCGCAGCGCCTGGCCGTGACCACCACGGGCCAGGAAGCCCGCCCCGTCGGGGCCGGCGAGACCCGCCAGGTCGACGTCTCGGCCCGCTTCCTCTACGGCGCGCCGGGCGCTGGCCTGCAGACGCAAGGCGAGGCCCGCCTGCGCGCCGACAGCGATCCGTTCCCGGCCTACAAGGGTTTCGAGTGGGGCGACCAGTCCAAGACCTTCGACGAGAAGTATCTGGACCTCGGCTCGACCGTCACCGACGGCGAGGGCCGGGCGATCCTGTCGGTGGCCACCACCGACGCCGGCGACACCGCCCAGCCGCTGGTGGCCTCGGTCACCGCTTCCGTGTTCGAACCCGGCGGCCGTCCGGTCCGCGAAGGGCTGGAGCTGAAGGTCCGTCCCAAGGCGCTGTACTATGGCGTCAAGGTCGACCAGGGCGAGGCCGGCAAGGGCGATCCGCCCGTCAGCCTCGACATCATCGCCGTCAACGCCGCCGGCCAGCGGGTCGGCGCGACCGCCACCTACACACTGGTGGCCGAGCGCTGGGACTATGACTGGTTCCAGCAGAACGGCCGCTGGCAGTGGCGTCGCAGCAGCCGCGACGCGATCGTGGCCAAGGCGCAGGTCAATATCAGCGCCGGTTCGCCGGCCAAGTTCACCCGCCGCCTCGGCTGGGGCGACTACCGCCTCGAGGTCGAGGGCGCGGACGGCGCCAAGACCGTCACCCGCTTCTCGGCGGGCTGGGGCGCGCCGGCCCGCGAAGGCGAGGCGCCGGACGTGGTCCGCGTGTCGGCCGGCACCCAGACCTACAGCCAGGGCGACACGGTCGAGATCACGCTGAAGCCGCCTTACGCCGGCGAAGCGCAGATCGCGGTCGCCACCGATCGCCTGATCGACCTGAAGACGGTATCAGTCGGTGAGAATGGTGCGACGGTACGCCTGAAGACCTCGGCCGCCTGGGGCGGCGGGGCCTATGTCATGGTCAGCGTCATCCAGCCGCGCGACCCGGTCGCTTCGCCGAAGCCCCGTCGCGCCCTGGGTCTCGTCTATGTCCCGATCGATCCGAAGGGTCGCAAGCTGACGGTCGACCTGGGCACCCCGACCAAGATCGACAGCAAGGCCCCGGTCGAGATCCCGGTGAAGGTGTCGGGCCTGGGCTTTGGCCAGAAGGCCAAGGTCACCATCGCCGCCGTGGACGAGGGCATCCTGCAACTGACCCACCAGGACAGCCCCGACCCGGTGAAATGGTACTTCGGCAAGCGCGCCCTGACCCTGAACTACCGCGACGACTACGGCCGCCTGCTCGACCCGAACCTGGGCGCGCCGGCCAACGTGAACTTCGGCGGCGACGAGGTCGGGGGCGAAGGCCTGACGACCACGCCGATCAAGACCGTGGCCCTGTGGTCCGGCATCGTGGAGACCGGTCTCGACGGCAAGGCGGTGATCAAGCTGCCGGCCGCCGACTTCAATGGCGAACTGCGCATCCAGGCCGTGGCCTGGACCGACACCGCCGTCGGCTCGGCCTCCAAGCCGCTGACCGTGCGCCAGCCGGTGGTGGCCGACCTGAACCTGCCGCGCTTCCTGGCGCCCGGCGACCAGGCCTACGCCACGCTGGAGCTGCACAATGTCGAGGGCAAGCCGGGCGCCTATACCGCCGAGGCCTTCTCGACCAACGGCCTGAAAGTGGCCTTCAAGAAGGTGTTCCAGCTGATCCTGGGCCAGCGCATCGCCGAGAAGATCCCCTTCCTGGCGCCGGACGTGACGGGCGTCGGCAAGATCGGCTTCAAGGTCGCCGGCCCGGGTTTTGCGACCCAGAAGGACTACCCGATCCAGACCCGCCTGGGCTGGGGCGACATCGTGCGCACCACCACTGAGGTCCAGAAGCCGGGCGAGAGCTTCACGCCCTCGTACCAGCTGTTGTCGGGCCTGGCGGCGGGCGATGTGACGATGCAGGTCAGCTACTCGCCGATCCGGGGCTTCGACCCTTCGGCGATCGCGGTGGCCCTGCAGCGCTATCCGTACGGCTGCACCGAGCAGCTGGTGTCGACGGCCTATCCGCTGCTGTACGCCCAGACCTTCTCGACCGACCCGAAGCTGAAGCGCACCCCGGCGGCCCTCGCGGGCGCGGTGGGCAAGCTGCTGGATCGCCAGACCCTGGACGGCGCCTTCGGGCTCTGGCGGGTCGGCGACGGCGAGGCTGACCCCTGGCTCGGCGCTTACGTGGTCGACTTCCTGCTGGAAGCCCGCGCCCAAGGCGTGGCCGTGCCCGACAACGCCATCGACAAGGCGGTCTCGGCCATGCGCCAGGTCAGCCGGCCCGAGGGCTTCTCGTCGGTCGCCTACCGCATGGAATATCCGGGCTGGTGGGCGAGCAACGAGGACGCTTCCAAGAAGGCCACCGAACGCATGCGTCGCCGCGCCAGCGCCTACGCCCTCTATGTGATGGCCAAGGCCGGCAAGGGCGATCTCGCCCGCCTGCGCTGGTGGCACGACGTCCAGATGAAGGACGAGAGCCAGCCGATCGCCAAGGCCTATGTGGCGGCCGGTCTGGCCCGCATGGGCGACAACGCCCGCGCCCGCTCGGCCATGCGCCAGGCGGTGTCGAGCCTGGGCTACAAGGACGAGCAGGACTGGTACCAGTCGAACCTGCGCGACACCGCGGTGATCACGGCCCTGGCGGCGGAGTCCAACATGATGGACATCGCCCGCCAGATGCAGGGCCGCCTCGAGAACGTCAGCAAGGATCCCGACAGCCTGAACACCCAGGAACAGGCGGCGCTGCTGCACGCGGCCAACGCCCTGATCCAGGCTTCGGGTCCGATGTCGATCAATGCGACGGGCGCCAACGCCCTGCCGCCGGCCGGCGGGGCACCGCGCTGGGCGGTGGGCAAGCTGACGGACGCCCACTTCGTCAACGCCGGCAAGGGCGCGATCTGGCGGACCGTCTCGGTGCGCGGCACGCCGGTCTCGGCCCCGGGCGCGGAGGCCAACGGCCTGTCGGTGTCCAAGCGCCTGCTGTCGATGGGCGGCGGCGCGATCGATCCGGCGACCATCCGCCAGGGCGACCGGATCATCGTGCTGGTCTCCGGCCGCTCGATGCAGGCCCGCTCGACCGCCCTGGTGGTCGACGACGCCCTGCCGGCCGGCTTCGAGATCGAGACCACGCTCGGCGCCGACGATGCCCAGAACGGTCCGTTCAAGTTCCTCGGCGAGCTGACCGCCGCCGACGTCCAGGAAAGCCGCGACGACCGCTTCATCGCCGCGCTGGACCTGGAAGGGAACAAGGGCTTCGCCCTGGCCTATGTGGCCCGCGCCGTGACGCCGGGGAGCTTCTTCCTGCCCGGCGCCGTGGCCAAGGACATGTACCGCCCAGCGGTGGTGGGCCGCTCCGAAGCCTCGCGCGCGACGATCGCGCCGGGGCAGTGAGGGAAGACAGACTTGGGGCGATCACCAAAGGCCTGGTGATCGCCCTCGCCGTCGAGGTCGGGCTATTCGCCCTCAGCGCCGCGTTTCCGCCTGACATGACCCGGGCCAGGCACTCGTCGCCGGTCACCCTCGACCGTCGCGGCGCGTGGTTGCGCGCCCTGCCGGTCGAGGACGGCCGCTGGCGGATTCGCGCCGACCTCACACGCACCGACCCCACCTTCCAGAAGCGCCTGATCCGGACCGAGGATGCGCGGTTCTACTGGCACCTCGGCGTCGATCCGCTGTCGCTGCTCCGCGCGGTCGGCTCGGCGGTGGTCCACGGCCGCGCCACGTCCGGCGCCTCGACCCTGACCATGCAGACCGCGCGCCTGCTGGAGCCGCGACCGCGCAATCTGGGCTCGAAGCTGATCGAGATGGTCCGCGCCGTGCAGCTGGAGTCGCGGCTGTCCAAGCGCGAGATCCTGGCGCTGTACCTTACCCTGGCCCCCTATGGCGGCAATCTGGAGGGCGCGCGGGCGGCCAGCCTCAGCTATTTCGGCCATGAGCCGTCCAGCCTGACCGACGGCGAGCAGGCTCTGCTGATCGCCCTGCCGCAGTCGCCCGAAGCCCGCCGCCCGGACCGCCGTCCCGACGCCGCCAAGGCCGCCCGGCGCGGGGTGCTCGACAAGATGGTCCGCGCCCACACCATCACCCAGGCCGCCGCGTTCGAGGCCGAGAACGAGCCGCTGCCGCGCCGCGCGCCGTTCCCGACCCTGGCCTGGCACGCGGCCGGCGAGCTGGCCCGCAACGCGCCGCAAGGCCAGGCCAGCGTGGTCTCGACCCTCGACGCCGACCTGCAATCGCGGCTGGAGCCGATGGTCGCCGCCGTGGCGGGCGCGCAAGGGCCGGACGCCACCGCCGCCGTCCTGGTGGTCGAGATCAAGAACCGCGCCGTCCGCGCGTCCGTCGGCTCGGCGGGTCGCGACCGGGCCGGGGGCTGGGTCGACATGACCCGCGCCCTGCGCTCGCCGGGCTCGGCCCTGAAGCCGTTCATCTACGCCATGGCCATGGACGACGGCCTGGTCGCGCCCGACACCCAGCTGCAGGACAACGCCACCCGCTTCGCCGACTACCAGCCCGAGAACTTCGACCGCGTGTTCCACGACAAGGTCACGGTCCGCGAAGCCCTGGCCCATTCGCTGAATGTCCCGGCCGTGGCGACCCTGGAGAAGCTGGGGCCCGAAGCCTTCGCCGGCCGCATCGAGGCCGCCGGCGCGCACCTGGCGCGGCCGAAGGCCCAGCTTAAGGAGGCAGGTCTCGCCCTGGCCTTGGGCGGGGAGGGGATCACTTGGCGCGACCTCGTCATGCTCTACGCCGCCCTCGGCGACGGCGGCATCGCCAAGCCGCTGGCCTGGACGGAGGAGGACGCCAAGCTCCGCGAACACCAGGCCGGCACCCGCATGGTCCGTCCCGAGGCGGCGCGGCAGGTGCTCGACATCCTGCGGGAGGCCCCGGCTCCACGCGGCCGTGCGCCGTCGGCCCTGACGCGCGGCGGGCCGTCGATGGCCTTCAAGACCGGCACGTCCTACGGCTTCCGCGATGCGGTGGCGGCGGGGGTGGTCGGCGGCTATGCGATCCTGGTCTGGACGGGCCGGGCCGATGGCGGCGCGCGCGGCGGGCTGACCGGACGCGACGCGGCCCTGCCGCTGCTGTTCGACGTCGCCGACGCCATCGGGACCCAGTCCTCGGCCCCGCGTCCGATCGCGCCGAAGCTGGCGCCGCTGGCCTTGCAGAAGCTGCGCGCCGCCGACGAGGGCCCGCGCCTGATCTTCCCGCCTGACGGCGCGTCGGTGCAGGTCGACGCCTTCAGCCCGAAGGCGCGCGGCCTGGTGCTGGCCGCCGAGGGCGAGGGCCTGACCTGGTACGTGGAAGGCCGGCCGCTGGACCTGGATCCGGTCAGCGGCCGCGCGATCTGGAAGCCGGCCGCGCCGGGCTTCTACAAGCTGTCGGTGGTCGACGCGCAGGGGCGCAAGGCGACCGCCAAGGTGCGGATCAAGGGTGGGTAGAGCCTACGGACAGTTGTTGTCCGCCATCATCCGCTCGTAATCCGCCAGGCTGCTGATGCCGATGTTGAGGTCGTTCACTAGGCCGTTGTTCAGCGAATAGACCCAGCCGTGGACCGACAGTTCCTGGCCGCGCGCCCAGGCGTCCTGGACGAAGACGTCGGCGGCGACGTTGCGGACCTGGCGGGCGACGTTCAGCTCGGTCAGGCGGTCGAGCATGGCGCGCTTCTCGGGGATCGCTTCCAGCTCGTGCTTGTGCTCGGCATGGACCTCGCGGATCGGGTGCAGCCAGTGGTCCACGAGGCCCCGGCGCTGGCCGTCGATGGCCGCCGCCACGCCGCCGCAGCCATAGTGGCCGACGACCATCACGTGCTTGACCTTCAGCACCTCGACCGCGAACTGCAGCACGGACAGGTAGTTGGCGTCCTGCGGCGGGGCGAGGTTGGCCACATTGCGGTGGACGAACAGTTCGCCCGGATCCAGGCCGACGATCTCGTTGGCCGGCACGCGGCTGTCGCTGCAGCCGATCCAGAGATATTCCGGGCTCTGCTGGCCTTCCAGACGCTTGAAGAAGTCCGGATCGACCTGGGTCTTGCGCTCCGACCACGCGGCGTTGTTGGCTTTCAGGTCCTCAAGCATCTAGCGCTCCGGATGGTGGTCGGGGTGGGCGGCTTCGATCGCCGGGTGCTTGGCCGCGCGGGTGGCGGCGGCGACGATCGAGGGGAAGGGCGACAGGTCGACATTGAAGCGGCCGGCGTTGAACACCTGCGGCACGAGCAGGCAGTCCACCAGGCCCGGCGCATCGCCGAAGGCGAAGCCGCCGGAGTGCCTGGCGACCATCGGCTCCAGGGCGTGGAAGCCGTCGCTGATCCAGCGGGCGGTCCAGGCGTTGCGGTCGGTGTCGCCGATCCCCAGGGCCGTCAGCTGGCGCTGGACCCGCAGGTTGTTCAGCGGATGGATGTCGCAGGCGATGATCTCGGCCATGCTGCGCACGATGGCCCGTTCATAGGCGGTGTGCGGCAGCAGGGCGGGCTCGGGCGAGACCTCGTCCAGCCATTCCAGGATGGCCAGGCTCTGGGTCAGCGGCCGGCCGTCGACCATCAGGGTCGGGACCAGGGCCTGGGCGTTCAGCGCGCGATACTCCGCTTCGTGATGCCCGTTGGCCACCAGGTCGACGGGCTTCAACTCGTACGGAAGACCCTTGAGGTTCAGGCCGATGCGCACCCGATAGGGCGCGGCGGCGCGCTTGGCGCTGTGCAGGACCAGCTTCACGTTCGGCCTCTTAGACCAGGGTGAACTCGAGACGGCCGACGCCCTCGACCTCGCCGACGACCTTGTCGCCGCGCGCGATGGCGCCGACGCCTTCGGGCGTGCCGGTGAAGATCAGGTCGCCGGCGGCCAGGGTCCACAGCTCGCTGGCCTTGGCGATGACCTCGCCGACGTTCCAGATCATGTCGCCGACCTCGCCGCGCTGGCGCTCGGCGCCATTGACGGTCAGGGTGACGGCGGCTTCGGGGGCGGGAGCGTCCATCACGCGGATGGCGGTGATCGGAGCGCTCTCGTCGAAGGCCTTGCCGGCCTCCCAGGGCTGGCCCTTGGCCTTGGCCGCGCCTTGCAGGTCACGGCGGGTCAGGTCGACGCCGACCGCGTAGCCGAACACGGCCTCAAGCGCCTGCTCGACCGAGAGATTGGCGCCGCCGCTCTTGAGGGCCACGACCAGTTCGATCTCGTGATGCAGGTCGCTGGTGGCCGGCGGATAGGCGATCTCGGCCTTCAGGGGCGCGATCGCGTCGGCGGGCTTGGCGAAGAAGAACGGCGGATCACGGGTGTCGGCGCCCATTTCGCGGGCGTGGGCGGCGTAGTTGCGCCCGACACAGAGGATCCGGCGGACCGGGAAAACCGAATCCGATCCCTCCACCGGGACCGTCGGGATGGCGTGCGGGGGAAAGGCGTAGCTGGTCATGGCGCTTCGTTTAGACCCAAAAGCGGCTGGCCAAAACCCCTGTGCGGTTCAAACGACCTCCGTCAACGCCAGGAGCCCCAAAGTGGTCGCCGTTCAGAAATCCTGCGGTTGAACCCAAGTCCTAAACGTTCTTTCACTTGCCCCAATCTCCGCCGTGCAGTCATGTCGGGGATGGGGTAGTGGGCGCTTATTTGGATCGGGGGCAGATCATGCTGATCATCGAGAACCTGACGCACGTCTATGGCAACGGCGTTCGCGCCCTGGACGAGGTCAGCCTGACGATCCCGCGCGGCATGTACGGCCTGCTGGGCCCGAACGGCGCTGGCAAGTCGACCCTGATGCGCACCATCGCCACCCTGCAGGCCCCGACCTCGGGCCACATCCGGTTCGGCGACATCGACGTGCTGAAGAACCCCGAGGAGCTGCGCAAGACGTTGGGCTACCTGCCGCAGGACTTCGGCGTCTATCCGCGGGTCTCGGCCTACGACATGCTCGACCACATGGCGGTGCTGAAGGGCATAGCCGGCGCCAAGGAGCGCAAGGAAACGGTCGAGAACCTGCTGAATCAGGTCAATCTGTGGAATGTCCGCAAGAAGGCCATCGCCGGCTTCTCGGGCGGCATGCGCCAGCGCTTCGGCATCGCCCAGGCCCTGATCGGCGATCCGCGCCTGATCATCGTCGACGAGCCCACAGCCGGCCTCGACCCCGAAGAGCGCAACCGCTTCCTCAACCTCCTGGCCGAGATCGGCGAGAATGTGGTGGTCATCCTGTCGACCCACATCGTCGAGGACGTCAGCGACCTCTGCCCGGCCATGGCCATCATCTGCGACGGCCGCATCGTCCGCGAGGGGGCTCCGGCTGATCTGGTGAGCCAACTGAAGGGCAAGATCTGGAAGAAGATCATCGACAAGCCCGAGCTGGAGGCCGCCAAGGCCCAGTACAAGGTCATCTCCACCCGCCTGCTGGCGGGCCGCACCGTCATCCACATCCTGTCGGACGATAACCCCGGCAACGGCTTCACGCCGGTCGAGGGCGGGCTGGAGGATGTCTACTTCTCCACCCTCTCGACCACCCGGCGGGCGGCCTGACGGGGAGCGGCGGCATGTTTCGCAAGATCGCGGGCTTCGAGCTCCGCTACCAGCTGAAGTCGCCCGTCTTCTGGGTGGTGGCGATCATCTTCTTCCTGCTGACCTTCGGGGCGGCGACGATCGACCAGATCCGCATCGGCGGCGGCGGCAACATCCACAAGAACGCGCCGTACGCGATCGCCCAGACCCACCTGATCCTGTCGATCTTCTACATGTTCGTGACCACGGCCTTCGTGGCCAATGTGGTGGTGCGGGACGACGAGACGGGTTTCGGGCCGATCCTGCGCTCCACCCGGGTGAGGAAGTTCGACTACCTCTACGGCCGCTTCACCGGGGCCTTCCTGGCGGCGGCGATCTCGTTCCTGGCGGTGCCGCTGGCGATCTTCATCGGCTCGTTCATGCCGTGGATCGATCCCGAGCGCCTGGGGCCCAACGACCTCCACGCCTATCTGTTCTCGTACTTCGCCCTGGCGCTGCCCTCGATCCTGCTGACCTCGTCGCTGTTCTTCGCCCTGGCCACGATCACCCGCTCGATGATGTGGACCTATGTTGGCGTCGTGGCCTTCATGGTGCTGTGGATCATCGCCAACATCGCGCTGGACAAGCCCGAGTTCGAGAAGGTCGCCGCCTATTGGGAGCCGCTGGGCACCGCCGCCTACGGCCTGGTCACCAAGTACTGGACGGCCAGCGAGCGCAACACGCTGATCCCGCCGCTGGCCGGGGGACTGCTGTTCAACCGCCTGTTCGCGGTGGCGCTGTCGGCGGGCTTCCTGACGCTGGCCTACAGCCTGTTCCGCTTCCAGTCGGCCGACCTGTCGGGCCAGCGCAAGGTCAAGACCGGCAAGGCCGAGGCTGACGCCGCGCCGGTCCTGACCTCGGGTCCACTGCCGCAGCCGAAGTTCGACCGCGCCACGGCCTGGGCCCAGCTGGTGGTCCGCACCCGCCTGGACATGGGCCAGGTGTTCAAGAGCCCGGCCTATTTCGTGCTGCTGTTCCTGGGCCTCGCCAATGCGATGGGCGCCCTGTGGTTCGCCACAGACGCCGGCCGCTACGGCGGGGTGATCTATCCGGTCACCCGCGTGCTGCTGAACCCGCTGCTGGGCTCGTTCGGCCTGATCCCGATGATCATCGCCATCTACTATTCGGGCGAGCTGGTCTGGCGCGAGCGTGAGCGCAAGACCCACGAGATCATCGACGCCACGCCCGTGCCCGACTGGGCCTTCGTGGCCCCCAAGACCCTGGCCATCGCCCTGGTGCTGGTCTCGACCCTGCTGGTCAGCGTCTTCGCCGCGATCCTCAGCCAGGTCTTCCACGGCTATTTCAAGCTGGAGCTGGACAAGTACCTGATCTGGTACGTGCTGCCCCAAGCGGTGGATTTCATCCTCGTGGCCGTGCTGGCGGTGTTCCTGCAGTCGATCAGCCCCCACAAGTTCATCGGCTGGGGCCTGATGGTGATCTACATGGTCACCACCATCACCTTCGTGAACCTGGGCTTCGAGTCCAAGCTCTACAACTACGGCTCGGCCACCGACACGCCGTTCTCGGACATGAACGGCCTGGGCAAGTTCTGGATCGGGGCCTGGTGGCTGCGCGCCTATTGGAGCGCCTTTGCCGTGGTGCTGCTGGTGCTGGCCTATGGCCTGTGGCGGCGCGGGACCGAGAGCCGGCTGCTACCGCGCCTGCGCCGGCTGCCGACCCGCCTGAACGGCGGGGCAGGCCTGCTGATGGGTGGCGCGCTGGTCGTCTTCGTCGGCCTCGGCGCCTTCGTCTACATGAACACCAATGTCTGGAACGACTACCGGACCCGGATCGACAACGAGAAGTGGCAGGCCGACTACGAGAAGACCCTGCTGCCGTTCGAGACCACGCCGCAGCCCAAGATCGTCGCCATGACGCTCGAGGTCGATCTGAAGCCGCACGCGCCCAGCCTGGAGACCAAGGGCTCGTACGTGATCGAGAACAAGACGACCGCGCCGCTGAAGGAGATCCACGTCCGTTTCGACCGCGACCTGCAGGTCAAGGGCCTGTCGATCGAGGGCGCGCGGCCCAAGAAGACGTTCGAGAAGTTCAACTACCGCATCTTCGCCTTCGACACGCCGATGGCGCCCGGCGAGCGGCGCAAGATGAGCTTCATCACCCTGCGCTCGCAGCGCGGCTTCCCCAACAGCGACCAGGAAAGCCGGGTCGTCGACAACGGCACCTTCGTCAACAACCTGGAGATCGCGCCGATCCTGGGCATGGCGCGCGATGGCCTGCTGCAGGACCGCGCCAAGCGCCGCAAGTACGGCCTGCCGCCCGAGCGCCGCATGGCCAAGCTGGGCGACGTCACGTCCCGTCAGTTCAACGGCCTGCGCAAGGACGCCGACTTCGTCACCTCGGACATCACGGTGACCACCGAGGCCGACCAGACGCCGGTCGCGCCGGGCTACAAGGTCTCGGACACGGTCGCGAACGGCCGCCGCAAGGCCCGCTTCGTCACCGAGGCGCCGATCCTGCCGTTCGTCTCGATCCAGTCGGCCCGCTACCAGGTCGCCGAGGAGACCTACAAGGGCGTCCAGCTGGCGGTCTATTACGACGCCCAGCACGCCTGGAACATCGAGCGGATGAAGACCTCGATGAAGCGCTCGCTCGACTATATGAGCGCCAATTTCAGCCCCTATCAGTTCCGCCAGCTGCGCTTCCAGGAGTTCCCGGACTACGCCCAGTTCGCCCAGTCGTTCGCCAATACGATCCCGTGGTCGGAGGGGATGTTCTTCATCTCCGACTACCGTGACCCGACCAAGATCGACATGGTCACCTATGTCGGCGCCCACGAGATCGGCCACCAGTGGTGGGCCCACCAGGTGATCGGCGCCGACCAGCAGGGCGGCGCGATGCTGGCCGAGACCTTCGCCCAGTACTCGGCCCTGATGGTGATGAAGCACACCTATGGTGAGCCGCAGATCCGCAAGTTCCTGAAGTTCGAGCTGGACAGCTATCTGCGCGCGCGAGGCGGCGACGTCATCGACGAGCAGCCGCTCTACAAGGTCGAGAACCAGCCCTACGTCTATTACCGCAAGGGCTCACTGGTCATGTACCGGCTGCAGAGCGAGATCGGCGAAGAGGCGGTCAACCGGGCCCTGCGCAAGCTGATCGCCGACCACGCCTTCAAGGGCGCGCCCTATGCGATCACCACCGACTTCCTGACCGCCCTGCGGGCCGAGGCTCCGGCCGACAAGCAGGCGCTGATCACCGACCTGTTCGAGAAGATCACGCTCTACGACCTGAAGACCAAGAGCGCGGCGGTGCATAAGCGCAGCGACGGCAAGTTCGACGTGACCCTTACGGTCGACGCCCAGAAGAAATATGCCGACGGCAAGGGCAAGGAGACCAACGCCGCCCTCGCCGAGACCATGGACATCGGCCTGTTCACCGCCAAGCCGGGCGACAAGGGCTTCGACGCCCAGGACGTCGTCGCCTATGAGCGCCGGCCGATCCGTTCGGGCGTGCAGACCTTCACCTTCGTCACGGCCAAGGCGCCGAAGTTCGCGGGCATCGATCCGTACAACACGGTGATCGACCGCAACGGCGACGACAACACGGTCGCGGTCGGCAAGTGAGCGATGCGGTGATCAAGATGGATGCGGGGGCGTTGAACGCGTTCCTGCATCGCGCCTTCCCGGATCTCGATCCGGAGCAGATGGCGTCGGTGGTCGAGGTCGGGCCTGGACGAGCGCTCTTGAAGCTGCCGCATCTGAGCCGGCACCTGCGGCCCGGCGGGACGATCTCGGGACCGACCCTGATGGGCCTGGCCGACACGGCGGCCTATGCGGTGATCCTGGCGCACATCGGCGAGGTGGCCATGGCGCTGACCACTTCGCTCAACATCCATTTCCTGAGGGGCTGCCAGCCCGGCGATCTCTACGCCGAGGCGACCCTGCTCAAGCTCGGCCGCCGCATCGCGACGGCCGATGTCCTGATGTGGACGGAAGGGCGCGAGCGGGCCGCTGCGAAAGCGACCGTGGCCTACGCCATTCCCTGAAACCCTGTCATCCCGGCCAAGCGCGAAGCGCGCCGAGCCGGGACCGCCGGAAGCTCAGAGCCTGTGACGGTCCCGGCTCTCCGCTACGCTGCGGCCGGGATGACAGTTATTGGGTTAGTGGCCGGCGGCCTTCTCGTCCGCCTTGGCTTGAGCCTTGTCGGCCTTGTCCTGGGCCTTGGCGACGTCTTCGCCGGTGCCGAAGCCCTTCTTCAGGCCCTCGGCCATGTTCAGGTGCTCCTGGACCTTCGGGGCCGTGGCGGCGGCGAAGGCCTTGATGGCGGCGGTGTCACCGTCCTGGGCGTAGCGCTGCAGCAGGTTCAGGGCCGCCTGGTGGGCGTCGACCTGGCCGTCGGCGTACTTCTTGTCGAAGTCCTTGGCGTCGGCCTTGGTCAGGTCGTCGATCTTGCTCTGGGCGTCTTCCGACAGCACCGTCGGCAGGGTGATGGCCGCGCCCGAGGCGGCGATGGCCGACTTCAGTTCAGCGCTGGTGGCCGTGTGGGCCTTTTCCATCGCGGCGGCGAACTTCTTCACGGCCGGGTTGGTCGAGCGCGTCGCGGCCAGCTTGGCGGCGGCGATCTCGAACATGTCGCTGTCGGCGGCCTTGGCGGCGAACACGTCGGCCTTGGTCTCGTCCGCCGGGGTCGGGACGGTGGCGGCGGGGTTGGCGTCCGGGGTCGCGGCCTGTTCGGCCGGGGTGGCGGCGCCCTTGGTCTCATCGGCCTTCTGGCCGCAGGCGGCGAGGCTGAGCGCGGCTACGGCGGCGCCGACAATCATCAGGTGACGGGTCATGGCTCTGTCTTTCCCTACGCGTTTTTCTTAGAGGTTCTTGAAAGCTCGGCGGCGCATTGCGCCGGGTGATCAACAAAACCTCACGGGGCCGTGAACGGTTCCGATGACGGCGGGGAGATTGTCCATGACCCAGGGTCCGTTGGCCGGATTGCGCGTGATCGAGATGGGCTCGCTGATCGCCGGGCCCTTCTGCGGCCAGGTGCTGGGCGACTTCGGGGCCGAGGTCATCAAGCTCGAAGACCCCAAGGTCGGCGACCCGATGCGCCAGTGGGGACGCTCCAAGCCCAAGGGCCTGTCGCCCTGGTGGCCGGTGATCGGCCGCAACAAGAAGTCCGTCACCGTCGACCTGCGCACGGACGAAGGCCGCGACATCGCCCGGGCCCTGATCGCCAAGGCCGATGTGGTGGTCGAGAACTTCCGCCCCGGCACGCTGGAGAAGTGGGGCATGGGCTATGAGGCCCTGGCCAAGACCAATCCGGGCCTGGTCATGGCGCGGGTCTCGGGCTTCGGCCAGACCGGTCCCTATTCCAGCCGCGCCGGCTACGCCCTGGTCGGCGAGGCCATGGGCGGCCTGCGCCACATCACCGGCGAACCCGACCGCAACCCGGCCCGGGCCGGCATCTCGATCGGCGACAGCCTGTCGGGCCTGAACGCCGCGCTCGGCGTGATGATGGCGCTGCACGCCCGCCAGCGCACCGGCAAGGGCCAGGTGGTCGACGCGGCGATCTATGAGAGCGTGCTGACGGTGATGGAGAACCTGATCACCGAATACGACCTGACCGGCTATGTCCGCGAACGCTCGGGCGCCGTGCTGCCCGGCATCGCGCCGTCGAACGTCTATCCGACCAAGTCCGGCGAGCTGGTGCTGATCGGCGCCAACCAGGACACCCTGTTCCGGCGGCTGTGCGACCTGATGGGCCGTCCCGACCTGGCCGATGACGTCCGCTACCGCGACCACGCCGCGCGCGGCGCGCACCAGGGGGAGCTGGATGCTCGGATCGCCGCGTGGACGGCGGACCAGGTGATCGAGGACCTGCTGCCGAAGCTGGAGGCCGCTGGCCTGGCGACGGGCCGCATCTACCGGGCGCCGGACATGATCGACGATCCGCAGTTCGTGGCGCGGGAGTCGATCGTCACCGTGCCGCACCCGGTGTTCGGGGCAATCAAGATGCAGAACGCCTTCCCGAAGCTGACCGAGACGCCGGGCGGCGTGCGGTGGCCGGGGCCGACGCTGGGGGAGCACACGGATGCGGTGCTGGCGGAGGTGGTGGGGATGAGCGCGGAGAAGCTGGCCGAGTTGCGGAAGGCGGGCGTGCTTTAGCGCCCCCTCCGTCACGGCGCGTATCCGCGCCGCGCCACCTCCCCCGTTTCACGGGTGAGGAGGAAACTACTTCTCCTCCCCTGCGAAGCGGGGGAGGTGGATCGCTGCGGATACGCAGCGAGACGGAGGGGGCGCTCTAGGCCCGTCCCGTCACGCCGGCGACCGCCCGCGCGATCTGGTGCACGTTGTACGGCTTCCGCACGATCGGCGCGTCAAACCCCATCGGCGCCGCCTTGTCCGCATACCCCGTGGCGAATACGAACGGCCGGCCCATGCCGCGCAGGATCTCGGCCACCGGGGCCACCGACTGGCCGTTCAGGTCCGCGTCCAGCACGGCGACGTCGAAGTCCAGCTCGACCATCGACAGGGCCTCGCTGAGTTCGGCCGCGCAGCCCACGACCACGACGCCGGCGTCTTCCAGGCCCGCTTCCAGCTCCAGGGCCAGCAGCAGGCTGTCCTCGACGATCAGCACCTTCAGGCCGGCGATGGCGCCGGGGCGGACAGTCTCGTCGGCGGCGACCACGGTCTCGACGATGCGCTCGGGCGCGGCTTCGACGGGCTCGGGCGGCGGAGCGTCGGCCAGGGCCTCGGCCGCGCCCGTGATCATGGCGGTGACGCCGCTGGACTTGTAGTTGATCTTGGCCGAGCCGCCCAATTCGCGGCCGGCGACGTCCTCTATCAGGGTGGCGCCGAAGCCCTTGGTCGCCGGGGCGACGGCCGGCGGGCCGCCGGTTTCCAGCCACTCCAGCGCAAAGCCGCCCTCGGGCGTGCGCCGCCAGACCACCTCGACCTTGCCGTTCTCCGACGACAGCGAGCCGTAGCGCATCGCATTGACCGCCAGCTCGTGCAGGGCCAGCGACAGGGCCGAGGCCGCGCGCGGGGTCAGGAACATCTCGGGCCCGTCCCAGCGGGTCTGGGTGGGCGACAGGCCCCCCAGCTCGGCGGCGGCGATCCGCGCCAGGGTCGCGCCGCGCCAGCGGGCGGCGGTGAGCAGGTCGTGGGCCGAGCTCATCGACTTCAGCCGGCCGGCGAAGGTCTTCAGGAACACGTCCAGCGAGGCCGACTTGCGCGCCGACTGGGCCGCCACCGACTGGACGACGGCCAGCAGGTTCTTGATGCGGTGGTCCAGCTCGGCGACCAGGTTCTCACGCTGGTCTTCTTCTTCCTTGCGCTCGGTGATGTCCTGGACGACGCCGATCAGATAGGCCTGCTCGCCATCCGGCCCCAGCACCACGACGCCCGAACCGTGGTTCCAGGTCTCGCGGCCGTCCGGGCCGGTGGGGCGGCGATACTCGACGTCGTAGCGGCCGGTTTCCTTCAGCTGCGTGTTGATCAGCTCCGGCGCCCACTCCCGGTCCTCGGGATGCAGGTACTCGAACAGCACCAGGCCATTATTGGCGGGCACCTCGCCCGGCTCGATGTTCGAGATGGCGGCCAGGCGGGGGCTGACCGTGATGATGTCGCGTTTGATGTCCCACTCGAACTCGCCGAGGCTGGCGGCCGAGATGGCCAGCTCCAGGCGCTCGCGCTCGAGGTTGCGCGAGGCGCAGGGCGCGTCCGTGAGGGCCTCGACGGCCAGGGCGGCCAGGTCTTCCAGCGCCTGCAGATCTTCTTCGGAAGCCGTACCGGCCAGGCCGGGGCCTTCGACGACCAGCGCGCCCAGCGCCAGGCCCTGCTCGTCGCGGAGCGGCACGCCCAGCCCGACGGGGCCGTTGGCGGCGATCACCTGGGCGGCCAGGTCGCCGGCGCGCGGGCTTTCGGGGCCGGCATAGCCGACATAGGCCTTGCGCCAGACGCGGCTCTCGTCGACCAGCGCGATGGCGGCCTTGGGGGCGTCGAACAGTCTGGCGGCCAGACGCGCAAGCCGCAGGAAGCGGGGCTCGTTCACCGCGCTGTCCAGGATGTTCAAGGCCTTCAAGGCGTTGAGCCGGGCGGCTTCCTGGCGGTCGTCGCTGGCGATCGGGGCGTCCATGATTCGAGCTTAGACTCGCTTCGCGTCAGGCGCGAGCGCTTTGGACGGATCTTTTGGGCGCTCAGCCGGGGCTCCCCTCAAGTACGCCATTGGGGATTCGGCTGTGGTGAAGCTTTGGCCCTTACGCTAACGTGGAACCCCGACGTCGAGCAGGCGTTGACGAGGCGCAGCTTCAGCGTCCCCGGTCGGTCGCGTCGCGAACAGGAGATGATCATGCCCACCGCCGCCGCCAAGGAAGCCGACAAGGCCAAGACCGCTTCGCTGGAAGCCGTCGAGCACGCCGAGCGCAGCTTCGCCCAAGCCGCCGAGGCCGCCCGCGCCCAGCTGACCGAAGCCGCCAAGCGCGTCGAGAAGTCGGTGACCGAAGGCTTCGAGACCCTGCGCGCCCAGAGCCGCACCTATACCGACACCGCCGGCCAGCAGATCGAGGACGCCCAGCGCTACGCCAGCGAGCGCATCCGCGAGCGCCCGATCACCGCTACGCTCGCCGGTCTCGGCGTGGGCGTGCTGATCGGCCTGCTGCTCTCCGGCGGCCGTAGCAACAACCGGTGATCTTCGAAAAGACCCTGATGACGCTGGCCGCGGCCGCGGCGATCGCCGCCGCCGCCGCGGTGGCCGTCGTGTCCGCCGCCTTCGCGATCTATGCGGTGCTCGTGCCGCTGGTCACGGCGGCTGGCGCCGCCGCGATCGTCTCGGCCGTCGCGGCCCTGATCGTCGCCATCGCCGGCATGATCGCCGCCCGCAAGGTCGAAGGCCGTCATCATCACAGCCAACAGGCTCCGCAGCAGGGCTTCGACATGACCAGCAAGGTCGTCGAGATCGTGCGCGACAAGCCGCTGATGTCGATCGGCATCGGTCTGGCCGCCGGGATCTTCGCCCTGAAGAACCCGACCCTGACCGCTTCGCTGGCCAAGGCCTTCCTGGACCCCAAGCCACCGCAACGCTGATCGTGCGTTTCAATGAGATCGCCGACCGCCGCCGGGCCTGCTCGGCGGCGTTTTGCGTTGGGAGATTTGCTGGAAACCCCAAGTTTCAAAGGGAATTTCTCAACTAAAGTTGACGCGCTTCGTCGCTTTAAAAGCTTACGCTTTGGGCTCGCGCGTTCTAGATGCCTTCGCGCGTTCCCTTACCTCTCCATGGGAACGCCTTCCCATGGAGTGAACATGACGTACAAGCTGCCGGAACTGCCCTACGCCTACGAGGCGCTGGAGCCGACCATCTCCGCCAACACGCTGCGCTTTCACCACGACAAGCACCACGCCGCCTACGTCACGGCCCTGAACGGCCTGCTGAACGGCGACGACAAGGGCTCGCTGGAAAACGTCATCAAGGGCGCCGGCCCCGGCAAGGTGTTCAACAACGCCGCCCAGGCCTGGAACCACGCCTTCTTCTGGGACGGCCTGTCGCCGACCAAGACCGCTCCGGGCGCCGATCTGGCCGCCGCGATCGAGTCGACCTTCGGCGGCCTGGACGCCCTGAAGGAGAAGTTCGTCGCCGAAGGCATCGGCCACTTCGGCTCGGGCTGGGTGTGGCTGGTCTCGGACGCCTCGGGCGCCCTGAAGATCATCTCGACCCACGACGCCGAGAGCCCGGTCACCCAGGACCTGACGGCCCTGGCCGTCGCCGACGTCTGGGAGCACGCCTACTATCTGGACTACCAGAACCTGCGGAAGGGCTTCCTGGAAGCCGTGTTCGACAACGTCCTGAACTGGACCCTGGCCGACAGCCAGTACGCCGCGGCCAAGGCCGGCGAGCAAGGCTGGGCCTATCCGGCTCCGGAATAGGCGTTAGCCAAATCCGGAACGCCCGGGAGTCGGGTGCGTTGTTTCGAAGCGAGGCCGTGAGCCTCGAAACGCAACAACCACCCGGCTGCTGAAGCCGGGCCGACCGGAGAGGCCAAATGCTGAATTGGGCTGTGACCTTCCTGGTGATCGCTCTGATCGCCGCCCTGCTGGGCTTCACCGGCATCGCGGGCACGGCGATCGGGATCGCCAAGATCCTGTTCTACGTCTTCCTGGTGCTGTTCGTCGTGTCGCTGGTCGCCAACGGCTTCCGAGGGCGCGGCGCGCCACGCTAGGCGAAGGCCGGACGAGACAAAGAAACGGCGCGGCCCTCGGGTCGCGCCGTTTTTGATTCAACGACGGTCGCAGGCCCAGGTGCGCCAGACCTCGAACTTGCCGCGCTCATAGGCCATGGCCTGAACGCGCACGCAGCCCGGCTCGACCTCGATGACGTTGAAGCCCGGCGCGGCGCCCCGTTCGCGGTGCGAGAGGGTGCCCGAGCCGATCGCCTGGGTCTTGCCGTCGCCGAACGGGATGGCGGTGACGAACGGCAGATGGATGTGGCCCGACAGGATCACGTCCGCGCCCGCGGCGACGAAACGGTTGGCCGCATCGACCCCGCCATGGACCTTGGCGGTCATCGGCCCGCCCAGGATCTCCATCAGCGGATGGTGGCAGACCACGACCTTCAGGTCGCCGGCCGGGGCGGCCTCCAGCTCGCGGACGATGCGGCGGACCTGGCCATGCGAGACCGCGCCCTTCGACCAGTTCCAGCGGACCTGGGCGGCGCGGGCGGTGTTCAGCGAGGCCACGGTGACCCCCGGCGCGCGCCAGGCCGCGCCGTCCTCGTCGCCGAACCGGTCCTTGAACCGCCGCCAGGCGCGAGTGAAGCGCTCTAAGAGCTCAGCAGGGCCGACGAAGGGCGTGTCGTGATTGCCCGGCACGACGATCATCGGATCGGGCAGGCGCTTCAGCCACGCCGCCGCCGCGTCGAACTCGGGGGTCTTGCCGTCCAGGGTCAGGTCGCCGGCCACGACCACTAGGTCGGGCTGGGCCTCGTTGATCCACGCCGTGGCGGCCTCGACGGCTTCCTTGTTCTCGCCGCCGAAATGGATGTCGGAGAGCTGGACCAGTCTCATTCAGCGCTCTCATTGGGCGGCACCAGGGCGCGGAAGGCCTTGGGGCGGAAGCGGATGGCGACCTCGGGATCGAACCGCGCCGGCTCGCCGTCCAGGATCGCCGGGATGCGGCCGTGGGCCCGGACCTTGCCGAGGCGGCAGCGGCCGGCGTCGACCGATGGATCCTCGCGCCACTGGCCCCGGGCGGCGTTGAAGCCCAGGCGGAAGACATCGAGCGCGCTGGACGGATCGAGGGCGGCGGCCTCCAAAGCCCGGTCCTCGGCGTCCAGCGCGGTCGAGACCAGCGGGCACATCAGGGTCAGGGCCTCGGCCTTCACCTCGGGCCGGCCGTCCAGCGAGAACCGCAGCCGGCCGGAGAAGGCGCGGCGGAAGGCCCGGTGGGCGCGGGCGACGGCGATGCTGAAATTGCCTTCGCGCGCCGCCTCGCGGGCCGTGGCCCACAGGGCGGGGCTGCCCAGGATGGCGGCGACGAAGAACAGCCGTCCGCCGACCTCGCCGCCGGAGATCATCCTGGCCTCGCCGCTCTCCAGGCAGGCCTTCATGGCGTCCTGCCAGCTGCGTTGACCGTAGAGGGCGTGAGGCAGCATGTTCATGGTGCCGCCGGCCAGCGGGGCGATCATCGGGCCGTCGGGACCGGCCAGCTCGGCCGCCGCGCGGGCCGTCCCGTCGCCGGCGACGACCAGCACCGCGTCCGGCGCGCCGTCGATCACGCTGCGCAGGCAGTCCATGAGCTCGCCCGGCTGCGGCGCGTGGACGACGCCGGAGACGCCGTATTCGGCCAGCAGCCGCTCGGCGATCTGCGGCGCGTCCGGCCCCACCGATCCCGAGGCGATGTTGGCGACGATATCGATGCGCTTCACGCGCGCCCCCTTCTCTTCAAGACTCGGCGAGGCAACGGGCGAAGCTCAGCCGTGGTTCCGCCGGCAAACGGAACCGTCGCCCCCAGCGAGTCGTTTGCTCGACACGGGGACAGGAAGCTCGGAACGGAGAGCCAAGATGAAGATGACCATGATCGCCCTGATGGGCGTGGGTGTGCTCGCCTCGGCGTGCACCTCGACGGGCAATGTGGAGCGCAACGCCGCCGGCGGCGCGGCCATCGGCGCCCTGGCCGGGGCGGTGATCGGCAACAATGTCGGCAGCGGCAGCGCCGGCACCGGCGCGCTGGTGGGCGCGGCCATCGGCGGCACCGTCGGCGCCGTCAAGGGCTGCAAGGAAGACGGCGGCTGCGGTTCGACCAGCGCCAATCGCCGCCAGTACTATGACGAGCGCGCGGGCCGTTACTACTACTACGACTCCCGCGGCGGTCGATATTACTGGGAAGACGGCTCGCCCCGCTACTAAGCTGGGCGGGACGCGACGACGCCCCATGGAAGGCGATCGGTTCAGCCGGTCGCCTTTCTTTGTGTTCGCAGGTTCGAGGAGGAGGGTTCGAATGAAGACGACGAAGATCATCGTGCTGACAGGCGCGCTTGTGGCCCTGGCCGGTTGCGCCACGTCCGAGGGCCCCTGGCGGGTCGTACGCAAGCCCGTGGCCGCCGCGCCGGCCGGTTGCGCGGATTTCCAGTCCTCGGTCTATTTCGAGCAGGACAGCGCCGACCTGAGCCCGGAGGCCCGCATGCTGCTGGCCAACGCCCGCACCCAGGCGCGCGGCTGCGTCGTCAAGTCGGTGCGCGTGGTCGGTCTGGCCGACGCCGTCGGGACGTCGGAAGCGAATCTGGCGCTGTCCAAGCGTCGGGCCGAGACCGTGTCGACCGCCCTGGCCAAGCATGGCTTCGGCAAGGTCGAGATCGACCAGGCCGCCGTGGGTGACGCCGGCGCCGTGGCCGCCTCGGGCGCCGCCGCGCCTCTGCGCCGCCGGGCCGACATCCTGTTCGACCTGGAGAACAAGTAGCGCTTACGAAGGAAAGGCGGGCCGGAAGTCCGGTCCGCCTAAAGTTCGCATCAACAAAGGGGGGTGCGAAGGCGGCAGACTGGCTATCGCCAGTCTCAAGTCGGGGGGGCGTCGCCGCCTTCGCAATATGAAAACGACGTCTCGCGCCAACGGTTCCCGCTGGGCGCGATTTTTTTTGAGCGACGTTCGAAGGGGCCGGAAACGGGAACGGCGAGGCGGGGAAGACGTTGATTTTGCAAGGCGGACATGCGGTCCGCCGGGGCAGGGGAGCAACGTCGTGATCCGGACCTATCAAGCCGAGCATGGCGGAATGGTTTTCGTTTCGACGCTCACGCAGCGTCAGAGAAAAGTGCGTTCGCGGGTCATGGCCTTGGCCGTGATCCTGGCGATCGGGGCCTCCGCCGGGACGGTGCAGGCCTTCAACGATCGCGACCGCGCGGACGCCGCCCGTATCTGGACGCCATAGGAGGTATGAGATCATGCCCGCCGACATTCATCACGCCGCGCCGTCGACCAACGGGCCGCGCCTGAACGCCACCCGCGCTCGCCAAGGTCGCTGGGGCCGTCACGTCTTCTGGGTGCTGGTGATCTCCACCGTGCTCGCGGCGCTGGCCCTGTTCGGCGCCTGGACCTTCCGCGCCCGCGACCTGGCCGCGGTCGAGGTCAACAACGGCGCCAAGACGACGGCCGAGGCGCAGCGGTACGACACGCAGCAGCAGCCGGTGAGGCAGACGCCTTAGGGCGCTGGACCTATCGACATGAAGAAGGCGGCCTCTTAGCGGGGCCGCCTTTTTGTTTGCCTGGAGAGCGCCCCCTCCGTCTCGCTGCGTATCCGCAGCGATCCACCTCCCCCGTTTCACGGGTGGGGAAATTCTTCTCCTGCCCCGCTTGCGGGGAAGGTGGCGCGACGCCGACAGGCGACGTGACGGAGGGCGCGCTTCACGGCCCAACGAAAAACGGCCCTCCTTGCGGAAGGCCGTTTCACGGTCTCGGGAAACCTTAAGCTCAGGCCGCCTTGGCGGTGCGGCGCGGGTGGAAGAACAGCGCCTGGCCGATCGCCGCCTTCACCGTTTCCGGCTGGAAGGGCTTGGTGATCAGGAAGGTCGGTTCCGGGCGCTCGCCGGTCAGCAGGCGCTCGGGGAAGGCGGTGATGAAGATCACCGGCACGTCCATCCGTCCCAGGATGTCCTTGACCGCGTCGATGCCCGAGCTGCCATCGGCCAGCTGGATGTCGGCCAGGACCAGGCCCGGGGTGCGGCGGGCCACGGCGTCCAGCGCTTCGCCACGGGTGGCGGCGATGTCGGTGACCTGGTGACCCAGTTCCTTGACCAGGGCCTCGATGTCGGCGGCGATGACCGGTTCGTCCTCGATGATCAGGACTTCCGTGGCCAGCTCGGCGTCGATCTCGGCCTGGGCGTCGGCGATCAGGCGTTCGACCTCGCCGAAGTCGCAGTCCAGGATCTGGGCGGCTTCGGTGGGGGTGAAGCCTTCGAGCGCGGTCAGCAGGAAGGCCTGGCGCGAACGGGGCGCGATGCGCATCAGGCGCTGGGCGGCGTCGTCGCCAGCCGTCAGGCCTTCGTCGCGGCGCGCTTCCAGCTGGGCGCCGGAGCTGAGCCAGATGGCGTGGAACACGCGATACAGCGCCACGCGCGGCGACAGGTCGTTGTCCAGCGAACGCTCACCGGCCGCCAGGGCCTCGAGGGCCACGCGGACATAGTGATCGCCGGTCGACTGATCGCCGGTGAGGGCGCGAGCGTAGCGACGAATGTAAGGCAGATGCGGCGCTAGCCGAGCTAGAAGACTCATGACCCCTCCCGATGCGGTGTCTTCGGAAACCATACTAACGAACGGCAAAGCTGAGCCGTTCCGTCGAAGGTCGATAACGTCCCCTCAACTGAGCGGTTCCGTCCGTTGAGGATTTTTGACATCCTATGCCCAAGCTTATGGAACCCGGTACGGAAAACCACGTTGTCGTCTGGCGGAAAGACATTCGGCCAAAGGGGGCGGACGCCGATGCAAATGCAGTTCGGTGTCGAGGACATGATCGAACACGTACCCATGGAAGACAAACGCAAGAGCGCCGCGGCGCTGGATGAAGCGCGTCTGCGCCAGCAGGCGATCGGTGTGAAACTGCGTCAGATGTTCGATGAGGTCGTCAACGAGGCTGTGCCCGACGAATTCCTCGAGATCCTCCGCAAGGCCGAGCCTCCCAAGGGAGAGCGCTGAGCATGAGCGAACCGCAAGTCGGCCGCTCGCCGCCGGACCCCGTCCGAGATCCCGCCTTCAAACGCGAGCTGGTCACGCTGATCCCGCATCTGCGCGCCTTCGCCCGCACCCTGACCGGTGATCCCACCGCCGCCGACGACCTGGCGCAGGACGCGATGATGAAGGCTTGGGACGCGCGCGCGTCGTTCCAGCTGGGCACGAACATGAAGGCCTGGACCTTCATGATCCTGCGCAACCAGTTCTATTCGGAAAAGCGCCGCAGCTGGCGCCAGAGCCAGCTGGACCAGGAAGCCGCCGAGCGGACCCTGGTGGCGGTCGACGATCCCGAGGCGCCGGTCGCCCTGGACGAACTGCGCCTGGGCTTAGGGATGCTGCCCGCCGAACAGCGCGAAGCCCTGATCCTGGTCGGGGCTGGCGGCTTCGCCTACGAGGAGGCCGCTGAGATCTGCGGCTGCGCCGTGGGCACCGTGAAGAGCCGGGTCAGCCGCGCCCGCCGGGCGTTGCAGGCCATTCTCGAAGCGGGGGCCTATGATCGTGACGGCGCATCGGCGGGTGACGCCATGCATGCGATCCTCGCCGACGCGGAGCGATTGAGCTCCCTGCGGTGAAGACCTTTGCCGGCCGCGCTGGGCAGGCCGTAACCTCTATCCGTGTCCGCCTGGCGCTTGCCCTGTGCATCGCGCTGTTGCCGGTGCTCGTCCTGGGCGGCGCCCAGTCGTTCTTCGCCTTCCGGGCGGAGGCCGATTCGCGCCGTCAGAGCCTGGAGCTCGCCGCCGGCCAAAGCGCCGCCAACGCCCGCGCCCGCATCGAGGCGGCCGGGGTGCTGCTCCAGACCCTGGGTCCGGGCACGGTCGGGCTGGAGTGCGCCCAGCGCCTGGCCGACGTGCGCGCCCGCCTGCCGGGCTACGCCAACCTGATCCGGTTCGATTCGCGCGGTCGCGTAGCCTGCGCGGCGGCCACCACGCCGTTCGACACCCAGCGCGGGGAGCGGTCCTGGTTCCGGGAGCTGCGCGACGGGGCGACCATGGTCGTGGCCTCCGATCCGGGGGCGGTCTACGCCAATGAGCCGGCGGTGCTGGCCGCCGTCCGCGCCGGCACGCCCGACAAGTTCCAGGGCGCGATGGCCGCCGTCCTGAACCTGCAGGACCTGAAGGTCGGCACGGTCAACCGCTTCATGCCCAATGGGGCCGAGGTCGCCCTGGCCGATTCGAACGGCGCGATCTTCGCGGCCACCGATCCCAAGGCCTTCTCGACCCCGCCGCGCGGCTGGCGCGAGCGCGCGGCCAAGAGCGGCGCGGCGATCTGGAGCCGCGAGGACGCCGCCCATCACGATCGCACCTATTCGGCCGCGCCGCTGGTCAATGACGACGTCTTCGTCGTGCTCTCGGCGCCGACGCCGGGCCTGGTGTCCTGGGCCTGGATCAATCCGATCTCGCGCCTGCTGCTGCCGCTGCTGGCCTTCGTCCTGGCCCTGGGCGCGGTGCTGATCGTCGCCGAGCGCGAGGTGATACGCTGGATCGTCTACCTGCAGCGCGTAGCGGCCATCTATGCCCGCGGCCGCTTCACCGTCCGGCCGCTGCAGGCCGAGCGCGCGCCGCCCGAGATCCGCGAGCTGGCCGCCACCCTCGACGCCATGGCCGGCGCCATCGTCACCCGCGACGCCTCGCTGCTGGACAGCCTGGCCGAGAAGGACGCGCTGATGCGCGAGATCCATCACCGGGTGAAGAACAACCTGCAGATCATCACCTCGCTGCTGAACATGCAGCAGCGGGCCCTGGCCGATCCGGCGGCCAAGGCGGCGATGAACGACACCCGCCAGCGGATCACGGCGCTGGCCCAGATCTACCGCGCCCTCTACCAGGGGCCGGACCTCAAGCGCGTCGATCTGCGGCCGTTCCTGGAGGAGCTGACCGCCCAGCTGCTGGCCAACGACATGGCCACCTCGCCGCTGGTGCGGACCGAGGTCCATGCCGACCCGCTGGTCATCGATCCCGACCGTCTGGCGCCGATCGCGCTGTTCGCGGTCGAGGCCATCACCAACGCCCAGAAGCACGCGTTCGGCCCGAAGGGCGGCATGCTGGCGGTGGGCTTCCACGTGCGTGGCGAAGAAGCCGAGCTGTCGATCAGCGACGATGGTCCGGGCGTGCCCGACAGCGTTGGCGGCGGCGTAGGCCGCACCCTGATGACCGCCTTTGCCCGCCAGCTGCGCGGCAAGGTGGCCTTCGAGAGCCACGAACCGCGCGGCCTGACGGTGCGTCTGACCTTCCCGACGCCCCAGGCGGTGATTCCGCCAACCTAGGCCGGAACCGAGCTTCGCTGCTCACGTTCTTGAGGGGCAATCGTTTCAACGCCCCTTCCCCATCCCTTCGGGGGCGAACATCGGAGAAGACCATGCGTAAGCTCGTGATTATCGCCGCCGCCCTGGCCTCGCTGTCGGTCGCCGCCTGCAACACCGTCGAAGGCGCCGGCAAGGACGTCTCGTCGGCCGGCCGCGCCGTCAGCGACACGGCCAAGGACGTCAAGTAAGTCGTCCTACCCCGATCTAGCGAAAGGCCCGCCGGTTCCGCCGGCGGGCCTTTTTCGTTTGAGGCCACAAAGCGTCGCAGTATTGCGGCCATGCAACCTTAGGCGGTCTGGCGGATATCCGACTGCAAGATTGGCAAGCCAGGCTGTAGCCCTGCCGAGGGGGCTATCCGCGCTTGTCGCACACCAACACTGTCTTCGTGCACAGCGGCTGGCGCTGCTCCAGCACCTATGTCTGGCACCGGTTCCGGGCGCTGGCGGGGGTGCGGGCCTATTATGAGCCCTGGCACGAGCAGCTAGCGCGGCTGACGGCCGAGACGATCGACGTCGAGACCCCCGACAACAGCGGCCTGCGCCACCCGGGCGGGACCCAGCCTTACCTAAAGGAATTCGAGGTCGTCCTCGACCCGGCCGGCGGCGTGCGGCGCTTCGAGCCCGGCTTCGCGCTGGACCGCTTCTGGATCGAGCCCGAGGCCAGCGATCTGGCGCAACAGGCCTATGTCGAGGAGCTGGTCGGCGCGGCGCGGGCGCGGGGCGAGGTTCCGGTGCTGGCCTGTTGCCGGACCCTGGGCCGGGTCGGCTGGCTGAAGCGCCGGTTCGGCGGCTTCCACGTCATGCTGGTCCGCGATCCGGTGCAGCAGTGGCTGTCGTTCTATTCGCTGCGCAAGCGCCCTCGGCCGACCTATTTCGAGCTCTGCCACTATGTGCTGCTGTCCGAGATGGCTGGCTGCGCCGAGGCCTCAAGGACCCTGCTGGGGCGCGACTTCGACGCCGGCGGCAGCCTGGACGACCGCATCGCCGCCGTCCGTCGGCATCTGAAGCGCGCTCCGGCCAGCGTCTCGTTCCAGGCTTTCCTGGCGGTGTGGCTGCGCTCGTACCTGAAGGCCTTGCCCGAGGCCGACCTGGTGGTCGATGTCGACCGCCTGGCCCGTGACCAGGCCTATGCCCGGCAGGTCGAGGCGGCGATCGAGGCCGGCTGTGGCCTGAAGCCCGACTTCTCCGACTGCCGCGCCCCGGCCCCGCACGGCATCGCCCCGCCGGTCGAGTGGCGCAAGGCCGCGCGCGAGGTGGTGGACCTGCTGGACCTGCATGGCGCGATCGTTGGGCCCGATGCGCCGCCGATCCTGTTCCGCAAGCTGGCTCCGGCCTTCGCGGCGGTGACGCCGGCGCCGGTGGGCGGGATGACCAAGCTGGGAGAGGCCCTGGGCGGCCTGATGGGCGGAGCGACTGGCGCTCGCGCCCCCGCAAAGGCCTATGCGGCGGCGGCGACCCGCACGGACGGATCGCGCAGATAGAGCCCCGACCCGCCGGGCGCGGCGGTCAGCACGTCGTCGAACTCCGAGACGTCGTCTTCCGGGTCCAGGGCCAGCACGCCGTCGGCCGGCAGCAGGCTGACCAGGGCCTGGACGACCTTGCCGCGCAGCGAGGCGTCCATGTTCTTGAGCACGCCGCGCAGCAGGATGACGTCGAAGCGGCCCATGGCCGACAGGTCGGCCAGCAGGTTGATCCGCTTCCAGCGCACGATCTGGCGGATGCGCGGCGAGATCGCCCAGGTGTCGTCCTGGTTCTCGAAATACTTGATCAGCATCCGGATCGGCAGGCCGCGCTGGACCTCGAACTGGGTGTAGATGCCGGCCTGGGCCTTCTCGAGCGATCGCTCGGAAAGGTCGGAGCCGAAGAACTCGAACCGCGTGCCGGTCGCCAGGCCCGTCGATTCATTGGCCGCGATGGCCAGGGAATAGACCTCCTGACCGGTGGCGCAGGCCGCGCTCCAGATGCGGATCGGCGCCTCGGGGCGGCGATGCGACAGGGCCGGAAGCACCTCGTCGCGCAGCTGGGCGAAGGCTTCGCGGCCGCGGAAGAAGGTGGTCTCGCTGCGGCACAGGGCCTCGACCACGGCCCAGATCAGCCGGTCCTCGCGCTTGGCGCGCAGGGCCGCGATCAGGGCGTCGATCGAGTCGTAGCCTTCACGGCGCGCCAGCGGCGAGAGGCGGCTCTCGACGATATAGGGTTTTTCGGTCTCGACCCGCACGCCGGCGCGGGCGCGGCCCAGGGCCGCCAGCAGGTCCATGTCCTCAGGCGTCACAGCAGGCCCGCCTCGGCGAACTTCGCCTCGATGATGTCGCCGTCGAACGGCTTCATGATGTACTCGTCCGCCCCGGCTTCCAGGGCGGCCAGGATGTGCTCGGCGCGGTTCTCGACGGTGCAGAAGATGACCTTGGGCTCAGTCCCGCCGGGCTCGCTGCGCAGCTGGCGCAGGAATTCGATGCCGTTCATCACCGGCATGTTCCAGTCGAGCAGCACCGCGTCGGGCATGGCCGCGCGGCACCACGCCAGGGCCTCCATGCCATCGGCGGCCTCGGCGATCTCGAAGCCGATGTCCTCGAGGACCCGGCGGGCGACCTTGCGGATCACCCGGCTGTCGTCGACCACCAGACAGGTCTTCACGGCATGCTCCAGTTCAGACCGTCATTGTCGGGGCGGTCTGGTTAAGGAGCGGTTTGCCTCAACCCGGATCGGGGTGCGGCAAATGTAACTTTTGTGGCAGAGCTTATGCCGGAACTTGTCTTAGGCAGGCACCCAGGCCGCGATCGAAGCGCGCTCTTCGCCGATCTCGACGGCGATCTGGCCGCCTGCCGCGCGGACCAGGGCGTTCAGATAGGCCGCCTGGACCCACGGACCGCCGAGGCCTTCCGCGAGAGGCTCGCCCTTCAGGCCGGCCAGCACCTCGGGGCGCAGGCGGGCGCGGGGGCCCACCGAGTCGGCGATGATCGAGAAACGGCCGTCGGCGGCGACGCCCTTGACCGTGGCCACGCCGCCGGCCGGCAGGGCGCTGGCGGCGATCTGGGCGATGTTGAGGATCGCGCGCGACGACGGCTTGTTCATCGCCTGCGGCTCGATCTGCCAGTCCAAGGTCGGCCGGACGTGGGCGAACACGCCCTGGGCCAGCTTCTCCAACTCGCGGGAGTCGAAGTTCTCGGCCGAGGCCGAGGCGCCGAACGCCACGCGGGTGAATTGCAGCAGGTCGGCCAGCTTGCGGGCCGACGAGGCGATCAGGCCCATGGCGTCCTCGCGCATGTCCTGGGCGGCCGGATCGTCCAGCAGATCCAGGCCCGAGACGATGGCGCTGGCCGGACTGATGAAGTCGTGACACAGGCGCGCGGCCAGCATGGCGGCGAAGTCGGGGCCTTGGACGTCCGTTTCGGGGGACGTGGTGGCCGGGGTGTCGGAGACGATGTCGGTCATGGCGGCGGACTCTGCCGTGATTTGAGGCTTTGGCAAACGGGGCTGGTCCCTCTACAGGGAAGCCCGTGATCGATCCGTTCTTAGAGCCCGGCGTCCTGGTGCGCCATCCCGGCCAGCCCGATTGGGGCCTGGGGCAGGTTCAGTCCGTGATCGGACACCGCGTGACCGTCAATTTCGAAGAGGCCGGCAAGCAGACCATCGACGCCACGCGCGTGCGTCTGGACTTCGTCGGCGACGACCCTCGGGGACAAGAATGACTGAGAACCTGGCCGATTGGGGTAGGGCGCTGGCCAAGATCACCGAGGAAGCCGCGGTGATCATCCTGCCGTTCTGGAAGACCGAACTGGCCGTGGCCCAGAAGGCCGACGAGAGCCCGGTCACCGAGGCCGACCGCGCCGGCGAGCGCCTGATCCTCGAACGCCTGGCGCAGCTCTATCCCGACGTGACGGTGATCTCCGAGGAGCACGCCAGCGAGTTTGGCACGCCGGACGCCGTCGGCTCGCGCTTCTTCCTGGTCGATCCGGTCGACGGCACCAAGGCCTTCGTGCGCGGCGATCCCAACTTCACGGTCAATATCGGCCTGATCGAGAATGGCGTGCCGGTCGCGGGCGCCGTCTGCGCCCCGGCCACGGGCGAGGTGTGGTTCACGACGGCCCAGGGCGCGATGAAGCGCACGACCTCGACCGGCGTCGATGCGCCCGTGCAGGTCCGCGCCTGGCCGACCGGCAAGGCCCTGGGCCTGGTCAGCCACACCATGCACGAGGACAAGGCCGCCGAACTGGCCGCTCAGTATGGCTTCGACCTGCGCGCGCCGATGGATAGCTCGATCAAGATGTGCCGCATCGCCGAGGGCTCGGCCGACATCTATCCGCGCCACGGGCCGACCTCGGAATGGGACACCGCCGCCGCCCATGCCGTGGTGGTCGCCGCCGGCGGGACCTTCACCCAGCCGGACGGCTCGCCCTTCCTCTATGGCAAGGCCGACCAGGCGTTCCGCAACGGCTGGTTCGTGGCGCGCGGCGCGCCCGCCGCTTAAGGCGCGTCCTCGAGGATGGCTTCGGCCGGCGTCGTCAGGATCACGCCCGCCGAGGCCGAGACGATGGCGGCGATGGCCAGCCACTGGGTCAGGGCCAGGTGCTCGTGCAGGATCACCAGACCTGCCAGGGCCCCGGCCGCCGGCTCCAGGCTCAGCATGACGCCGAAGCTGCGCTTGGGGATGGCGCGCAGGGCGATCATCTCCAGCGAATAGGGGATGGCGCTGGACATCACCGCCGCCACCAGGCCCAGCGCGATCAGCTTGGGCTGGAAGAGGGCGGCCCCGGCCGAGGCGACGCCGATCGGCACCACGATCAGGGCCGCGGTGACCATGCCCAGGGCCACCGAACGTCCGGCGTGCAGGTGGCCGGTCCGCTTGCCCAGGATGATGTAGAGCGCCCACATCACCGCCGCGACGCAGGCGAAACCGACGCCCACGGGATCCAGCGGCTTGGCGCCCGGATCGATCGGCAGCAGCAGGGCGAGACCCAGCACCGCCAGGCCGATCCAGACGAAGTGGATCAGCTTGCGCGAGCTGGCGACCGAGACCAGCAGCGGCCCGGTGAACTCGATGGCCACGGCCACGCCCAGCGGCACGGTGCGGATGGCCATGTAGAAGCTGAGGTTCAGCACCCCCATCACCGCGCCGTACATCGCCACCTTGGCCAGGTCGGCGCGCGAGATCGGATGCCGCCAGGGCCGCCAGACCAGGACGAGGATCAAGGCCGCGAACCCGACCCGATAGGCGCTGGTCCCCTGCGCCCCGACGGCCGGGAACAGCCCCTTGGCCAGCGACGTGCCGACACAGAGGGTGACGATGGCCCCGATCAGGGCCGCATAGGGCAGGAGCAAGGGACGGGCGGCGGACATGGGCCGCTTTTAGGGAAGTCTGACGGAAGGGGCCAGGGTTAGCGCCCCCTCCGTCACGTCGCCTATCGGCGCCGCGCCACCTCCCCCGTTTCACGGGTGAGGAGGAACAGCGCTCTTTCTTTTCCTCCCCCGTGAAACGGGGGAGGTGGCCCGGAGGGCCGGAGGGGGCGCTAAGCCGCCCTTACTTCTTCACCCAGCCGCCATCCAGCGGCTTCCAGAACTGGCCCGGCGCCAGGCGGCTGTAGAGCTGCTTGGCGGTGGCCTGGCCGGCGGCGTCCTGGGTCACGCCGGTCTTGCTGGCGATGTCCTTGTAGGCGGCGGCGCGGCCGGTGTTGATCTCGGCGACCGAGGCGCGCAAGGCCCCGTCGCCGCCGGCCACGATGCCCAGATAGCCGTCGGCTTGCTCGCCGACCGTGCCGGCGGCCTTGGCGGCGTCCACGGCGGCCTTGGCGGCGGCCGATTGGGCCATGGCCAGATTGGCGCCGGCGGCGGTCATCGCCAGGCCCAGGGCCAGAACCGTCATCGTCTTGCGGATCATGTCGGCTCTCCTTCTTAGAACAGGTTGGGGTTTTGCTGGATCAGCGACTGGACTTCCTTGTCCAGCCGCACGCGGACGTCGGCGTCCAGCTTGGCGTAGATGTTGATCGGGTCGACCTTCACGCGGACGGTGGGCGTGCAGGCGGCCGCGCCGAGCGCTCCCGTCGCGGTGAGGGCCAGCAAGAGGGCGCGCGTCTTCATGCGTGAAGTCTCCAGTTCGTATCCAGGGTGACCGATCACGGTTGAACGGCGCCTGAACGAGGTTGAGCCGCTTCTTCTTCAGGAGCGAAAGAACGGCGCCAGGCCGCCAGAAGCTCGTCGAAGTTCAGCGACGTGTCGAGGGTCAGGTCGACCGGCGTCTTGGCCGGCAGGGCGATGCGCTTGTCGAAGGCCCGGCCGCGCAGCAGGTCCAGGATGCCCACGCGAGCCTTCTCGGCGACCTTCGGATCGTGCTCGCCCTTGATGTGGAAGAGGATCCCTAAGCGCCCCTTGTCGGTGCTGTTCACGCCGGCTTCCAGCTGGTCGAAGGCCAGGTTCTCCATGGCCTGATAGGCGAAGTCCTGGATCGCATTCACCTGCGCGGGCGCGGCCGGCGGCGCGCCGGGGCTGTCGGCCGGGCTGGCCTGGACGCCGGTCAGGGCGGTGCGGTTGAGCTCGATCCGGCCGGGCTGGATGGCGTGGATCTTCCCTTCCTGGAACCGCAGGCCCTCGGGGCCGAAGGTGAAGGGCAGGCGGCCGTCGACCACGGCCACGACCTTGACCTTGTCGGCCAGGGACGAGGCGGCGATCAGCTCGCCCAGGTCCAGGTGTTCGATGACGATGGCGCCGCGCATGGTCTTGTCCAGCGCCAGCGGCACGTCGATCGGCTCGATCGAGATGCGGCCCTTGGCGGCTTCGAACGTGGCCTTGGAGACGTGCAGGGCGTCGGCGCCTAGCTGGAACACCGACTCGACGGCGGTCAGGGGGACCAGGCTGTCGATCTTGATGATCTTCATGGTCTGGCCAGGCGCGGTGGTCAGGGGGGCCAGGCTGTCGAAATCGACCGCGCCGTCCAGGGTGGCGACAAAGCCGATCGGGCTGGTGAAGTCGATGCGGTTGGCGACCAGATGGCCGCGGCTGGTCGCACCCCCATTTTTCGTATCTTGGGCATCCCAGGCGAAGACGCCGGTGAAGCTGGCCGGGCCCTCGGCGTTCTTGGCGAAGGCGGCCATCGGCGACAGGTCGGCCGGCTGCAGCCCGCCCTTGGCGAAGGCCAGCTTGCTGGCGTCGATATCGGCCTGGCCGACGCCAGTGGCCACCACGTGGCGCAGGCGAATCTCGCCCAGCGGCGCGCCCACCGGGGTGGAGGCCTGGAAGGTTCCGCTCCACAAGCCGCCCGACAGGCCCAGCTGGCCCTTGGCGAGGATCGGGTTGAAGCGGCGCTCCGGCGCGGCGTCGGTGACGGCGGCGCTGGTGATCTGGACGGTGGACCGGTCGAAGCCACCGGCTCCGCCCAGGGTCGCCTCGCCCTTGATGCCCTGGAGCTTCGCCTCGGCGACGGCCAGCTCGCCCTCGGCGTCCTGGAAGCGCACGGCGGCGCTCCAGCCGTTTGTACCGGCGGTGACCAGCGGGGCCTTGGCCGGGCAGAGCGTGCCCTTGATGGCGGTGACGGGCGCATCGCCCAGGGCGTAGGCCTTGGCGGTGATCGGCGCGCACTTGGGCATGGTCAGGACGAAGCGGCCGCCGGCGATCCGGGCCTGACCCGCGATGGCGCCGGTGATCCCCTCGATCGGCGGCAGGTCGAAGCCTTCGGTGGCGATGGTCAGCGGCGAGGCCATGACGCCGCCCGAGGCGCGCCAGTCGTTGGCCGCGATGCGCACGACCGGCAGGCCGCCGCCGGACAGCGAGGCTTGCAGCGTCCCGCGCGCGCCGTCCGGCCCGGCGTCCATCAGCAGGCCCTTGGTCGCGGCGGCGGTCAGGGTCACGCCGTTGGGCGCGAACAAGCGCGCCTCGCGCGGCAGGGTCAGCTTGGTGCGAGCGCCGCTGACCTCCAGGCCGACGGCGGGCAGGGCCAGTTCGAAGGTCCGCAAGGCCTGGCTCAGCGGCTTGCCGTAGTCCGGATTGGGGATCAGGGCCGCCAGGCGCTCGGCGTCGGGACCCGAGATGGCGCTGCGGCCGCCAGCCGAGCCGTTCAGGGTCAGGAACAGGCCCTTGGCGCTCTGATCCAGGCGGCCCTGGGCGTTGAGGCGCGCGGCGCTGAGGGCCAGGGCCCCGGCGGCCAGGCGATCGGCGCTGGCCTCGACCTTCAACGGGCCGTGGACATCGGCCCCGTACGGATCGGCCAGGACGCCGAGATTGTCAGAGCTGACGCGGGCCTTCAGGGCGCGGACGGCGATTCCGCCGGCCACGGCCTCGCCGGCCCGCAGCTCGGCGCTGGCGGCGCCGCGCAGGGTCAGGCGGCCGTCCTGGCGACCGCCGGCGATGCGGGAAAGGTCGAGGGCCAGGCTCGCGTCGCGGGCCTTCAGGGATGGGGCCGACAATTGCTCGCCGCGCAGGGCGGCGCGGCCCTTGCCCAGGAAGGCGAAGCTTTCCAGGCCGCCGTCCAGGCGTCCGCTGAGAGAGACGTCGCCGATCACCGTCTCGGCCTGGGCGTCGCCGACACGGCCGTCTTCGGCGCGCAAGGCCAGCTTGGCTTCCAGCGGGCCGCTGGCGGTCATCTTGGCGAGATTCGGATAGGGCAGGTCGGCGGTCAGCTTGGCGGTGGTCCCGGCCAGGTCGGCGCCTTGCGCTTCCAGGCTCTCCAGCGCCAGCGAGACGTCGATCGTCAGGCGGTCGCCGCGCTTGCGGGCCGAGACGGTCGCGCCCTTGGCGTCGATGGCCAGGTCGCGGACGGCGTAGTGCAGCGGGGCCAGCCGGCCGTCGAAGCGCAGCAGCTGGCCGTCGTCCAGGCTGGCGTCGCCGGTGATCCGGGCGCGGCCGCCAGGGGTGATCAGGTCGAGCCGCGCGTCCTCGACCAGCACGGCCGGGCCGGGGCCGGCAGGCTGCTTGGGCGACTTCAGGAACTCGTCGAGCAGCGGCTGCAGCGCGCCGAAGCGGACCTGGCCCTTGGCGTCGATGCTGGCCAGGATGCGCGGGCGGATCAGGCGCACGGCCTTGGTCTGGATGCCGAACTTGCCGCCGGTCCACGGCGCGGACAGGTCATAGGCGACCTCCAGCCGGTCGGCGGCGAAGACGGGGTTGTCGCGCGAGCCCAGGCGGACCTTGCCGGTGAAGCCGGTGGCGTCCAGGTCGTCCAGCTCGACGGCGGCCTCGATGCCGTGGTCGCGCAGCCAGGCCTCGGCCAGCTCGCGGCTGATCTCGCGGCGGCCCGACCAGACGACCAGGCCCGTGGCGATGAAGGCCAGCATCGACAGCGACACGGCTTCCAGGCCGAGGTCGAGCACGCGCGCGCGGTCCCAGGTCCTGCGGGGCGTCTTGCTGGTTTCGGGAGCGGTCGTGGGGTCGGCCATCAGGTCCTTGGCAGTCCAGATCCTAGTAAGAAGCCCCCCGGCTCAGCTTAGCTCCCTACTTCGAAAAGCCCAGCACGTCCTGCATGTCGTAGAGCCCGGGCGGCTTGCCCTTGACCCAGACGGCGGCGGCGATGGCCCCGCGGGCGAACAGGCCCCGGTCGATGGCCGAGTGCGACAGGGTCAGGCTCTCGGACTCGCCGGCGAAGATCACGCTGTGCTCGCCGATGATCCCGCCGCCGCGCACGACCGAGAAGCCGATCGCGCCTTCCTTGCGGGGACCGGTGACGCCGTCGCGGCCGCGATCGGCGACCTGGCCCAGGCCGACATTGCGGCCCTCGGCGGCGGCTTCGCCCAGCATCAGGGCGGTGCCCGACGGAGCGTCGATCTTGCGCTTGTGGTGGGCCTCGTAGACCTCGATGTCCCAGTCCTCGGCCGGCAGGGCGGCGGCGGCCTGGCGCACCAGGCCCATCAGCATGTTGACGCCCAGCGAGTAGTTGCCCGAGCGGACGATGGCGATCTTGGTCGCGGCGGCGTCGATGCGGGCCAGCTGCTCGATGGAAAAGCCCGTCGAGCCAATGATCAGGGCGGGTCCACCCTTGGCGGCGGCCTCCTCGGCCAACAGCACCGAGGCTTCCGGCAGGGTGAAATCGATCACGGCTTCCGCCGTGGCCAGAGCCTCGTCGCGCGGGACCAGATCACCGCCCTCGACGCCCGGACGCTCGAAGCGCGCGGCGACGATTGCGTCGGCGCGGCCTTCCAGGGCTTTCGCCACGGCTTGGCCCATGCGGCCGTTGGCGCCGGCGATCGCGATCTTCACGGGCTGAGACAAGGGGCTTCCTCTGTACGCTTATCGTACGTGCAAATCGCAATACCGGGCCGACAGGTCAACCTCGCTCCCCTTGCCCGAAGGTCAGCGAGGTTGACGCAAGGCCAAGTCCAACAAGCGTTTGCTGGGATTTTCGCGTCCAAGCCCGGTTGTGACGCTCCGCACCCGTCGCTACGGTGACCCCACATAAGGGCGTGTTCGCATCGACGGCGCGCCCCTTCTTCGACTTGCGCAGCAGGAATGGGAAACGCCGGATGAGCGACGCGGAACGCAAGACCTTCACGGATGAGGAGGCCTTGGCCTTCCACCGTTACCCCCAGCCGGGCAAGCTGGAGGTGACCCCGACCAAGCCGATGGCGACCCAGCGCGACCTCAGCTTGGCTTATTCGCCCGGCGTCGCCGTGCCGGTCCACGCGATCGCCGCCGATCCGGACGCGGCCTACGAATACACCTCCAAGGGCAACATGGTCGCCGTGATCAGCAACGGCACCGCCATCCTGGGCCTGGGCGATCTGGGCGCGCTGGCCTCCAAGCCGGTGATGGAAGGCAAGGCCGTCCTCTTCAAGCGCTTTGGCGACGTCGACAGCATCGACATCCTGGTCAGCTCCAAGGACCCCGACGAGATCATCACGGTGGTCAAGAACATCGGGATCACCTTCGGCGGCATCAATCTGGAAGACATCAAGAGCCCCGAGTGCTTCCGCATCGAGACCGAGCTGCAGGACCTGCTCGACATCCCGGTGTTCCACGACGACCAGCACGGCACGGCCATCATCTGCGCCGCCGGCCTGATCAACGCCTGCCACATCACCGGCAAGAAGCTGGAGGACGTGAAGGTCGTGCTGAACGGCCCGGGCGCGGCGGGCATCGCCTCGCTGGAGCTGATCAAGGCCATGGGCGTCCACCCGGCCAATGTCATCGCGGTCGACTCCAAGGGCGTGCTCTACGAGGGCCGCACCGAGGGCATGAACCAGTGGAAGAGCGCCCACGCGGTCAAGACCGACAAGCGCACCCTCGCTGAAGCCGTCGCCGGCGCCGACGTGCTGCTGGGCCTGTCGGCCAAGGGCGCCTTCACGCCCGAGATGATCGCCTCGATGGCTCCCAACCCGGTCATCTTCGCCATGGCCAATCCCGATCCGGAGATCACCCCGGAAGAGGTCCACGCGATCCGCAAGGACGCGATCATGGGCACGGGCCGCAGCGACTATCCCAACCAGGTCAACAACGTCCTGGGCTTCCCCTACATCTTCCGCGGCGCGCTGGACGTGCGGGCCCGCCGTGTGAACCACGAGATGAAGATCGCCTGCGCCCAGGCGCTGGCCATGCTGGCCCGCGAGGACGTGCCGGACGAAGTGGCCGCCGCCTATCACGGCCGCCAGCTGAAGTTCGGCCCCAACTACATCATCCCGTCGGCCTTCGACCCGCGCCTGATCTGGTACGTGCCGCCGTTCGTGGCCCAGGCGGCCATGGACACCGGCGTCGCCCGCCGGCCGATCGCCGACATGGACGCCTATCGCGCGAGCCTGGCCCAGCGCCTCGACCCGACCGCCGGCTTCCTGCAGAAGATCAGCGGCTCGGTGCTGGCCAATCCCAAGCGCATCGTGTTCGCCGAAGGCGAGGACCCCAGCGTCATCCGCGCCGCCTACGCCTATCAGACGGCCGGCTACGGCAAGGCCATCCTGTGTGGCCGCGAGAACCTGGTGCACGAGAACATGAAGCTGGTCGGCCTCGATCCCGAGACCGTCGGGCTGGAGATCGTCAACGCCCGTCTGTCCGACCGCAATCCGGACTATGTCGACGCGCTGTATCATCGCCTGCAGCGCCAGGGTTACCTGAAGCGCGACGTCCAGCGCCTGATCAACCAGGACCGCAACAGCTTCGCCGCCTCGATGGTCACCTTGGGCGAGGCCGACGGCATGGTCACCGGCGTCACCCGCAGCTTCGACCAGGCCCTGGAAGAGGTGCTGCGCGTCGTCGATCCCGCGCCCGGCGGCCGGATCATGGGCATGTCGGTGGTGCTGGCCAAGGGCCGGACGATCTTCGTGGCCGACACCAACGTCACCGAGCTGCCCGAGGCCGACGAGCTGGTCGAGATCGCCTGCGAGGCCGCCCGCGCCGTCAAGCGCCTGGGCTTCAAGCCGCGCGTGGCCTTCATGAGCTATTCGACGTTCGGCAACCCGATGGGCCTGCGCTCGGAAAAGGTCCGCGAGGCCGTGGCCATGCTCGACGAGATGGACGTCGAGTTCGAGTATGAAGGCGAGATGCCCCCGGAGCTGGCCCTGGATCCGGAAAAGCGCGCCAACTATCCGTTCATGCGCCTGACCGACAGCGCCAACATCCTGATCATGCCGGCCATCCACTCGGCCTCGATCGCCACCAAGCTGGTGCAGTCGCTGGGCGGGGCCACGGTGATCGGGCCGGTGCTGCTGGGCCTGTCGAAGTCGGTGCAGATCGCGCCGCTGTCGGCCTCGGTGTCCAAGATCCTGAACATGGCGATGATGGCCGCCTACGACCAGCCGGTGGAAGACGAGGCCGACTAAGCTTGGCTGCAACCTCCGCGACAGGGCGTCACAGGGCCTTTTGAGGCTCTCTGGCGTACCCATCTTGTTCTCGTCGGCAGCAGTAAGCCGGCGCGTAAGCCCTCCGGCCGGCGTCATCCCCTTGCGACGCCGGCCGGCCCTTACGTCTTCTGCGGATAGATCGTCTCGCCGCGTTCCAGCATGGCGACGAACTCGGCGATCTTCTTCTTCCGCCCCGCCTCCGTCTTCAGATTGTGCACCCGGAACGCCAGGGCGAAGCGGTTCTGCGCCGACAGGGTCGCGAGCATCGCTGCCGCCTTCGGGCTGGCGTCGATCGCCGCCTGGAAATCGTCGTGGATCTTCATGTCCTGGCCGCTGCCATAGGCGCGGTCCCAGCGGCCGTCGGCCTTGGCGGCCTCGACCTCGCGCAGACCGTGCGGCGTCATCCGGCCCTCGCCCTCCAGGCGGGCGACATTGTCGACATTGATCTGGCTCCAGATGCTCTTCTTGCCGCGCGGCGTGTAGCGCTGCAGGAAGCTCTTCTCGTCGAAGCTCTTCTTCACCCCGTCGATCCAGCCCCAGCACAAAACGACGTCGATCGCCTGCTTGGCGTTGATCGAAGGCAGGCCCGAGGCGACCTTGTGGATCTTGATCCAGGCCTCGGGGGCCTTGTCGTGGTTCTTCGACAGCCAGGCGTAGAAGGCCTCGGCGTCGACGAACTCGTGGACACGGGCGGGGTCGACGTGGATCGGGGCCATCGGGAACTCTGCGACTACGGGGATTGAGGGCGCTGTATCCCCGTACTTCTCCGAACAAAGCCGCGTCGGATCAACGGCTTCCGAAAAAGATCAGCGCGCCAATCATCCGCGTTCAGCCCCGTTCCATAATCATTCTCACCTGATGGCGGGAAAGGGACGTCCGGCCGGCGATCGTGACGGCTGTCAGGGGTGGTCGAGCGGGTAGCGCTCGCCGGGCTTCTTTCGGGAGGTCCCTTCGCGACGGATCCGGGCGCGGGTTCCCTGAAACATGGGACGAAGCCCCGGCGGCGAAGGTTCGGCGGGCGCGGCAGGCACGGGCTGAAACCGCCTGTGCATTCCGGGACCAGGGTCGTCGCCCTGGCCTGCCCGTCGGGGGCCCAAACGTCGGGAGCGGGTTAAGACCCCGCGCTCTCGAAGGCTTCCGGATAACGGACTACGCGGA